>Ga0196965_1000416_pt1 | contig 26204 bp, 19 predicted proteins | sample S1_20metaG_FD_148668 | JGI IMG/M metagenome (GOLD analysis project Ga0196965, IMG submission 148668) | Soil microbial communities from Anza Borrego desert, Southern California, United States - S1_20 | ecosystem: Environmental > Terrestrial > Soil > Desert | place: USA: California | collected... | reverse complement strand
TAAACCGGCCAGATTCTCAGCAGCCTTCTGATATAAAAATCCTTAATGCTGATGTGACCGGCCTTCTTTTGCTCCTCCATCAATAAATATGAAATGAGAAAGCCACTAAGCACAAAAAAAAATGAAACTGCTTTATGACCTAAAGCATCCGTAGTAACGTCACCCCAGGTGTTCGGAATTTTTGCCCAGAATTTATATTGCTCTATGTGATGTAAAATAACCGCTGTGGCAGCAAAGAATCGAAGCGCGCTTAAATTTTTAAAATAAATCCTCTTTTCCATGTCTCAATAACCAGCAAAACACGCTATTGTTTTTATAAAAACAGCTGAATGAACATAAAATAAAAACGAAAACGATTGAACTTCATCGCTTTCAGCTATTTAACCGTTAAACGGTCTTCAATCATGCGGTTATTATATTGCTGGATAATGGCTTTTACTTTCTCTTTCATTTTGGCTTCTACATCCGGATGCTCTCCAAGGACGTTATGCTGTAGCAATTTATCGCTTTTAAAATTATAGAGCGCCACACTTTTCTTACCATCGTATTGATACAAATAGTCTTCCAGGAACAATTGATAGGTGTTGTCTTTGTAATTGTAAGCCAAAGGTTCACCCGCTGATGAAAAAATGCTACGACCATACGCCACATAAGGTTCATCGTATTTTAAATAACTGAGGACAGATGGCATAATATCAATATGCTGCGTAATTGATGAATCTTTGCCCGCGAGACTGTGATCTGGTTTAAAATAAATTACAGGCACGGAAAAGAACCCCCACGCCGTGCGCGTTTCATCAAATTGAATCTCCGATGAAGTATGATCGGCAGTAATGACGAATAAGGTGTGCTCATACCACGGCATTGTTTTTACCTTTTCAAAAAATTTCTTTAGGCTATAATCGGTATAACCGATGCATTTATGAATCACCAGTGGCCCTTCCCTAAATTTGCCTTCATATTCCGCCGGTACTTCAAACGGATGATGAGATGATACTGAAAAGAAGGACGAAAAAAATGGCTGTTTAAATTCATTAAGCTTGTTCGCGTAAAAGTCGAGAAATTTTTCATCCCAGATACCCCATAGTCCGTCGAAATCAGCATCGTTGTTGTATTCATTCATCCCATAATAGTGCTGTACTCCGGCAAGATTCATAAAAGCCTGAAAGCCCATAGACCCATTGGGCGCACCGTGAAAGAATGAAGTATGATATCCCTTTTTTCCAAGAAGTGAAGCAAGGCTGTTAATCCTGTTCCCGGAGTACGGCGATAAAAAATACGGGACACCAAGAGAAGGAATACTACTTACAACTGACGGCAGCCCGTCAATGGATTTACGACCGTTGGCAAAAGAATATTCAAACGTCAGACTGTATTGAATCAGCGAATCGAGAAAGGGAGTATAGCCTTTATACGTACCATTTTCTTTTTCCTTATTGAAAGCGCCAAAAAATTCTTTCGAAAAACTTTCCAGGATAATTACCACAACATTTTGTGGCTGAAATACTGCTGTATCTGAAGGGTAATGCACTACGGGATAAATCTTTTGAACTTCTTCAGGTGAAAAATAATCAACAGGCTTCACTTTCGTTTTGCCTACCGTGCGCATAATGGCGAACGGTGTGTTTAATACGATGTTGATGTGCTTCGGATCATCAACATATTCACCCGCGTTACTTAAGGTAATTGGCCTGGTACTATGGGCAAACCCACCACGCACACCACCCACCATTAGAAATGCAATGACTGGTACAGCGATAATTCCAAATAAATAGTAAACCGTTTTGTTTCTGAGCTGCGGACCAATAACCTGCATGCTGTTATACACAACAATCAATACAAACATGAGAAGCACCCAACAAAGTGCGGCATACCAATAATCAATGAAAAATTTGAGCCAAAGCCCCGCCATGTTGGTTTCATTTTGAAACTGAAGGAAAACATCTGCTGTGGTTCTCCGCAGGGTAAACTGATAATAAATGAAATCAGAGACGTTTGCCGCTAAGGCGAGTCCGTTGGTAATAAAAAACAAATACTGTAGTGATTGCTGATAATACCGGTTAAACCGGAAATCAAAAGGAATGATCATCAACACGATATACAACATGTTCACATAAAGCACGGTGGCAAGATCGAACACCAGCCCACCGCCCATCAGCGGAAGAAACTGTTCCACAGTCATTTCGGTGAAAAATCGCTGATTAAAAAAGTAAAATGCAATCCGGCAAACGGAAAATAGCCCCATTACGAGCAACAATCGAAGAGTTAAAACGACGTAAATATTGCCTCTCCAACGGAGGCCTTCGAAAAGGTTATTAAAGAAAGTCATGCATCAGGGATGAACCGCGAAGTAATACAAAAATTTCAAAGTTTTTTAGTTGACTTTAACCCCTTAAAATAACAGTAAGCGGCTGTAATACCGCATCTTGAATAATTAGTGTTAATTTGGATATATTTTTTAACATTAACCGATGTATAGGTTATTTTTTGGCTCACTGCTTTTATGTTTTATGCAAAGCGCCATGGCCCAACAACATTCCATGGCATTGGGCATCTATTCCGGCATGACGGTACCCTACACTTTCGATGAGGGTATCACGGAGGATCCACGATACCAGGAACGTTTTACAGGGAAATTTGCGCCCGTCGGTATTTCCTTTAGCCTTGATTATAAAGGCTTTGGCCTGATTACGTCTCCGGGACTGATCACATTGGGACAAAATTTTTCCATCGCCAATATTTATGGTGGACACGACGGTCGTCGTATAATCAACCTGAATTATCTTAATGTACCCGTTGGCATCAAAATCCATATTATTGATTTGTCGTTCTTTAGAGTAAGTGGTATTGCTTCGATCAGTACGGCTTACTTGTTGAATGCTTCTGATAAGATCACACATTCAGAAACCAAACTAACGTTTCCGGACCAGACCGTTTTGCCCGACAATTACATCCGGGAATATGATGGCGTACTGGTTCCACGGTTAAAAAATCAAACCGTAATTCCGAAAGAAGGCTATAACTCCTTACAGTTTTTTGCTGCTGCTGGTATTCGTTCTGACTGGGATGTCAGCAACACAATAAGGGTGTCATTTGATTTTCGTGTTAATTATGGACTTACAGATCCACGGTCAGATGATTACATAAAACAAGTTGAGAACTATCAAGCACTCTACGATACGCCCGGCAGACGAAATGAAATGTTTGTACAGCTTAGTCTTGGCATAGCACGGTACATCGACTGGGATAAAAACGATAAAGCACGACAGAAGGGAATTAAAGGGGGTTCCGGAAAAATTTTTCCTGGCAAAAAGTCTACGCCAAAAAGAAGAAGGCCTCGCGGTTAGTCAACTCATTCCATCTATCTTTTTAGGCCACGAAGGCACGAGGGCACAAAGAAAATACAAACATAGGAGGCACGAGGGCACAAAGAAAATGCAAGCTCTGTATTCGGTATTCTTAGTGTCTTCGTGCCTTAGTGGCTTCAATCAATTTCATCATTTGTAACTTCATTTTAGGGCCACCAAGACACCAAGGCACAAAGAAAATGCAAACATAGGAGGCACGAGGGCACAAAGAAAATGCAAGCTCTGTATTCGGTATTCTTAGTGATTTCGTGCCTTAGTGGCTTCAATCAATTCGATCATTTGTAACTTCATTTTAGGGCCACCAAGACACCAAGGCACAAAGAAAATGTAGACTTGTATTCCGTATTTCTTTTTGGTTTGTGCGTGGTGGCTTTATTATTCAGCCGTGTCAGTCACAACCTCTTTTCGCCTTGTACCAGCATAGAGCTCATATTCCAATAAGCGACAATCCAGTTTGGCATTATAGAATTCAATGCGGCGTTTTGCTTTCAACCCGATCTTTTTTGCCAGTTCAAGGTTTCCTGTAAAAATATAACCTGTATACCCCTTGCATTGCTTTTTCATGAAATCACCAATGCGGGCATACGTTTCTTCCAGTGCCTGCACATCTCCTAACCGTTCGCCATATTCCGGATTAAAAAATACAACGCCAGATTGATCAGGCGGTATCGGCGTTTTTTCGAAATCGCAGGTTTCAAAATGAATGTATTGTTCAACGCCTGCGATACCCGCATTGATCTTTGAAACATCAACAGCGTCCTGTCTGATATCTGTCGCCATGATTTTTAATCCGGGTACTTCCCGAACCTGTTCCCGAATCTGCCGAAGCTCGTTGCTAAAAACAGCCGCATCATACCCTTTAATGTGCATGAATGCATAATTCTCACGCAGTAAACCAGGTACGCGATTCGTCGCAATGAGCGCCGCTTCTATCGCCAACGTTCCGGAACCACACATGGGATTAATGAAAGGAGATTCGCGGTCCCACTTCGTAGCCATAACGGTGGCTGAAGCAAGTGCTTCAAGCATGGGTGCTTTTCCCGGTATTTTACGGTAGCCGTGTTTTGCTAAAGTCTCTCCGGAGGTATCGATAAATACTTCCGCCTCTTTGCCTTTCCAATACAAATAAATGACAGCACCAGTTAAATCAGGACCTGTATTAGGACGTTGCCCGGTAACCGAACGCAATCTGTCAACAATAGCATCCTTTACTTTTACGTTCGCGAAAAGCGGTGTGTTCATGGTTGGATGATCGACATGACTCGTTACTGAAAAGTATCCATCATTCGTCAGCAAGTTCTCCCATTCAAATTCAGATAACGTCCGGTACAGTTCGTCCGGATGATTACAAGGAAAAGTTTTGAGCGAATAATGCACCTGACTCGCGCAACGCAGGTTTAGATTAAGTTTGATGCAATCATTCATCGTACCTCGTAATTCTATACCCGTTGCAAATATATATTCAGGAGCAAAGCCCAAACTACGAATTTCCTGCTCCAGGTACGGTGCCAACCATTTGTTGCAGGTTATGATGATACTACTTTCACTATTAAATAAATCCATGCGACAAAGATGAAAGGATAAACCCTGGAATAATAAAAATTTAACTAAACAAATTTGATTTCCTTTACATCAAAGGATTTTCGCTGCTCATCAAACATTACGCTAAGCCGACCCAGTTCATCAATACCTGTAATCCGTCCTTTAGCCTCACCTGCGGCAATCACAAAAGTGTGATCCTCACCGATGCGATACAAGGCGTTAAGGTAGTCGTCTTTTAACCTGTCGAGCTTTCTTTCTTTTAACTGTAAGTACCGTCGTTCAAGCTTTTGAAGTAACAAGTTTAATTCATCCGATAGCAAATAACGCTGATGCGTGATCATCGATAGGGACGTCGGTGTACCAGCGTCAAATTGCTGTTGATTAATATTAAGTCCGATACCAATAACAGTTGTTTCCAGCCGGTTTCCTGACAATTGATTTTCAATGAGCACACCACATATTTTCCTGTCGTCTACTAAGATATCGTTTGGCCACTTGATATGAACTTTTTTATCGGTTTTCTCCGTTACATAATCATAAATACCGAGTGATACGAAAATCGTTAGGTAGAATTGTTCTTTCACGGTAAGAAATGAAGGTCGTATCATAAACGAAAAAGTAAGGTTCTTTGCTGGTTCAGTTAACCAACTGTTGCCACGTTGTCCGCGTCCAGCAGTTTGATTATCAGTAATGATCACCGTTCCTTCCAACCAATCATTTTCCTGACAATGTCTTAGCGCAAGGTCGTTGGTTGAATGACATTGCGGCACAAAAATGAGGTTCTTCCCGAGGAAAAGCGTTTTGGCAGGGATTTTATACAAGGTATTTTGCGTAGTTTTGTGGGTTAAACAAAAACGAAGATAGTTTAATGATAAAAAAAAGAAAGGGTGCCAATCCGGAAAAGCTTAGTGAAGTTATCGTGAAAGGCATGCAAGAGAAGAAAGCAGCGGATATTGTGGTGATGGATTTGAGAAATGTAAAGAATGCAGTGGCTGACTTCTTTGTGCTATGTTCAGGGAATTCAGACAAACAGCTTGATGCAATTGCGGATTCCATTGATGCAGAAGTATTTAAAACACTTAAAGAAAACCCCTGGCACATTGAAGGTAAAAACAATAAAGAATGGATGCTTCTCGACTACATCGATGTAGTTGCCCATGTTTTCAGAAAAGATCGTAGAGAATTCTATGCACTCGAAAAACTCTGGGGGGACGCCGAAATCGTTGCAATTGAGGGAGAGAACTAAAAACCCTTTACATCGTTATTGATTTGGTATTTAATAATCATTGACCTTATTTTATTGACTTAATAGAGAAATGGCTGACAAAAAAGAAAATAAACCGCTTTTACCAACAAAACCGCCTCGTGGTAATTATCAAATCTGGGTTATCATGGCCACGGTGGCTGTAATTTTTGGTGTTGTGTATTTTAATTCCTCCTCCGGACTCAAAGAAAAAGGACAGGAAGAGTTTGAAAAAATGGTAATGGACGGTGATGTACGCAAAGTTGTATTGGTCCAAAACCGCAAATTTGTTGAGGTAACACTCACACAGGAAGCGCTTAAAGACCCTAAATATGCTCAGAATCAAAGCAATGGCTTTGGCTCCACCGAGGCAGGACCACATTTTATCGTACGCGTGGTCGACGCCGGTAACTTTGATCAGGAATTCCGCGTGTTCAGAGATAAACTTCCAGAAGATAAAAGACCAGAATATACGCCTGAAGAACGTGAAGATTATTTTGGCGTATTTCTTCAGTGGGGATTTCTCTTTCTGCTTCTTTTTGGTTTCTGGATGCTGATGCGTCGGATGACTGGCGGCGGGGGTCCTGGCGGGCAAATATTTAATATCGGAAAATCAAAAGCAGCATTGTTCGATGCCGAGAATAAAGTCAAAATTACTTTTGCTGATGTTGCCGGATTGGATGAAGCCAAGGAAGAAGTGAAAGAGATCGTAGACTTTCTGAAAAACCCTTCGAAGTTTACCAAACTTGGCGGTAAAATTCCAAAAGGTGCCTTGCTTGTAGGCCCTCCTGGAACAGGTAAAACGCTCCTTGCTAAAGCTGTAGCCGGGGAAGCCGGTGTTCCGTTCTTCTCTTTATCAGGATCTGATTTCGTAGAAATGTTCGTTGGTGTTGGTGCGGCCCGTGTTCGCGACCTCTTCAAGCAAGCGAAAGAAAAAGCCCCTTGTATTGTTTTTATCGACGAGATTGATGCGATCGGTCGTTCACGCGGACGTGGCCAAATGCCCGGAGCAAATGACGAACGTGAAAATACACTCAACTCTCTTCTTGTTGAAATGGATGGATTTGCCACCGACTCTGGTGTTATTATCCTCGCGGCAACTAACCGTCCGGATGTTTTGGACTCGGCGCTATTACGCCCGGGTCGTTTCGACCGCCAGATTAGTATCGACAAACCAGACATCGTTGGACGGGAAGCAATTTTCAAAGTACATTTAAAACCGATCAAACTTGATCCTACCGTGGAAGCTAAAAAGCTTTCAGCTCAAACACCTGGCTTCGCAGGAGCCGAAATTGCCAACGTGTGTAACGAAGCTGCATTAATTGCAGCACGTCGTGATAAAAAAGCCGTTGATATGCAGGACTTCCAGGACGCTATTGATCGCGTTATCGGTGGTCTTGAAAAGAAAACAAAAATCATTTCGCCCGAAGAGAAACGCATTGTTGCTTATCACGAAGCCGGTCATGCCGTGGCAGGATGGTTCCTTGAACATGCGGATCCGCTGGTGAAGGTGAGTATTGTTCCGCGCGGTGTTGCTGCCTTAGGGTATGCGCAATATCTTCCCAAAGAACAATTTCTGTATCAAACAGAACAAATGACCGATGAAATGTGCATGGCGTTCGGAGGCCGCGCAGCAGAAGATATCGTATTTGGAAAAATCTCAACAGGTGCGCTGAGTGACCTGGAGCGGATTACCAAAATGGCATACAGCATGGTTACCATCTATGGCATGAACGACAAAATCGGAAACATGTCGTTCTACGATTCAAAAGCTTCTGATTATAATCTTCAAAAACCTTATTCTGAAGCTACATCTGAAAAGATCGATGTCGAAGTTAAAAACATTATCGATGAAGCATATGATCGTACAAAGGCGTTACTGATGAAACATCGCGACCACCTGGAAGTGATTGCGCAAGAATTACTCGAAAAAGAAATTCTGTTTCAATCCGACCTGGAAAGACTCATTGGTAAACGTCCATTTGAGAAATTAACGACGTACCAGCAATTCACCAACGGTGAAGGTAAGTACGAAAAGAAACAGCATGAGAAAGAACAACCCGGCGTTGACCCTACCCCTACACTTGAAGGTGATCGCCCGGATACACTTACAGGCTCGTAAAGTTTCATGAAAGAATTATCTTTAAGCTCAGGTTCTCATAAAGAATCTGAGCTTTTTTTTGGTGAAACTGTGTGTTTCGTCCTGCTGAAGAACAAAAGATACAACTGATCAGAGATTATATGCTATTTCCATTGATTCATTTTCACAAACAGTTTGCCCGTAAATCTTGATAACTTTAAAGTTTAATGATACTATGATTAATGTAACAATTTCTGCGTCCTTAGTGGCTTAGTGGCTTTAAAGTTGAAGGAAACTATGATTGAAGCAATACCTGCCCTTAACAATAAAAAGATCTATTTCGCTTCCGATTTTCATCTTGGCGTTCCCGACCACGCTTCCAGCGTTGCACGTGAAAAACAGATTGTAACCTGGCTGAATGCCATTAAGGACGACGCACACACGATTTATCTGCTTGGTGATATTTTTGATTTCTGGTTTGAATACAAGCATGCTATCCCAAAGGGATTTATTCGTCTACAAGGAAAATTAGCAGAACTCCGCGACGCCGGTATACCCATTGTATTTTTTACTGGTAATCATGACATGTGGATGTTTGATTATTTTGAAAAAGAACTTGGCATCCCGGTTTACCGGAAACCGGAACTTCTCCGTGTGGGCAACCATAAATTATTGATTGGTCATGGCGATGGCCTTGGTCCCGGTGATAAAACCTATAAAATATTAAAACGCATTTTCAATAGTTCTGTTTGCCAATGGTTATTCGCACGCATTCATCCTAATCTTGGCATTGGTATTGCCAATTACTGGTCGCGAAACAGTCGCATTGCCAACATGAAACGTGAAGAAAAGTTTGAAAACCAAGAGTCAGAATTCTTGTGGGTCTATTGCAAGGAATACGAGCAACGCGATCACCATGACTTCTACATCTTTGGGCACCGGCACTTACCACTCGACCTGAAGATTACCGACAATAGCAGGTACATCAATCTTGGTGAATGGGTGAACTTCAAAACTTACGCTGTTTATGATGGCCATGATGTTCAACTTAAAACATTTGGTGCCGAGCAATGAAAGGCAATTTTTTAATACTCCTGTTCATGCTGTCTTCTCTTGCAGTATTTTCACAACTGAAAGAGATTAACTCCTTCGGAACCGCAGATACGGTTGTGTTCGCTTCTGTTGACCGACCCGGCGAATTGTACGTTGTGCTGAAAAATAACGACGTTCAAAAATTTGATATAGACGGTACGTTGCTTCACACGGTGAATTTTGGTTTTACACCTGCCATCCTTGAACCACGCGATGGGTCACGCATCTTTATTTCGTTCCGTGAAAACAATTCGTTTCACTTCCTGCCGCCATCGCTGCAACCAAGGCTGGAACCACAATATGTTGATTCGGCGTTTGCCATAACGCCCTTCCTGGTTTGTCCTGCAGGCGATTATAACCTGGTGGTGTTGGATAGTGCGGATTGGAGCCTGAAGAAGATTAGCCTGAAAAAAAATGAGTTGCTATCCGAAACAGTACTTCAGGACACGGTTTATCGCTACGCAAATTTTACCTACATGCGCGAATATCAGAACCTGTTATTTTTACTTGATAAAAACCACGGTATCCGGATGTATAGCACGCTGGGAAAATATTTAAAGAGCATACCGATAAAAGACCTCTCCTGGTTCAATTTTATCGGCGAAGATCTGTATTACATACGTGAGGATAAATTGCACTTTATTAACCTTTTTACTTTGGAAACACGCGTAATGCAGTTACCATTCGCGGCGCATTTTGCTATCCTCACGGATGAAAGGTTATTTCTGGCAGATCATAAAACCATCCGGATATTAACTTTAAAACCTTAAGATCCCCCTGCGGAAAACTGTTCAAAATTGAACATCTTTGTACGGTCCGGAACAAAGTCGGAACATCAAAAGCCTCATACAGCATCAAATTGCTGTTGGCATAATATTTCCTATAAATCAACCAATGTTTAAACCTGAACCTAATTGTGAGTACTGAAGGCGGCAAAATTTTAATGATTGATGACGATGAAGATGTGTTGCTCGCAGCCAAAATGCTGTTGAAAAAGCAAGGTCATCATATCATAATTGAAAAGAATCCTAAAAAAATTCCTTTTCTTTTAAACAACGACACATACGATGTCATTCTGCTTGACATGAACTTCAGCAAAGACATTACAAGCGGTAAAGAAGGTTTTTATTGGCTGGAACAGATCCTGACGCACGACCCTTCCGCCGTGGTGATTATGATCACAGCTTTTGGCGATGTAGAGATGGCAGTTCGCGCGTTGAAAGCAGGTGCTACAGATTTTATTCTGAAGCCCTGGCAAAATGAAAAACTAATTGCCACCATATCTACTGCGATACGATTAAAACAATCATACAATCAGGTTGACAAACTCAAGCGAGCAAAAGAGATGCTGGAGGAGCAAATCCAAAGACCCTTTGGTGAAATCATCGGCAATAGCAGCGCGATAAAGGAAGTCTTCGGTCTTATTGATAAAGTAGCCAAAACCGATGCGAATGTTTTGATACTCGGTGAGAACGGTACCGGTAAAGAACTTATTGCGCGTGCCATTCACCAACGTTCATTGCGAAGCAACAACAGCTTTGTTTCGGTTGACATGGGTGCCATAACGGAAACGCTTTTCGAAAGCGAATTATTTGGTCATAAAAAAGGCGCTTTTACAGATGCACGTGAAGACCGCCCAGGACGTTTCGAACTTGCCAATGGTGGTACATTATTCCTGGATGAGATCGGCAACCTCAGTCTGAGCTTACAAAGTAAATTATTAAGTGCTTTGCAATCGCGACAAGTAACACGTGTTGGCTCAAACCAATCTGCAGCTGTAGACATCCGATTGATTTGCGCTACCAATATGCCTTTGGCGAAAATGGTTCAGGAAGGTACGTTCCGTCAGGATTTACTCTATAGAATTAACACTGTAGAGATTAACGTTCCGCCACTGTGCGATCGTGTCGAAGACATCGCTTTACTTGCACAACATTATCTGAACACGTATGCAAAAAAATACCACAAGCCTGTAAAACAAATTACATCAGAGGCGCTGGATAAACTTAAACGCTACGCCTGGCCGGGAAACATCCGTGAACTACAACATGCTATTGAGCGTGGTGTGATCATGACTGATTCTGATGCATTACAGGAAAGCGATTTTCTGTTGAGTCGAACACTTAGCACCACAACGCCGAATAACACGCTTAACCTCGATGAGGTTGAAAAATCAGCTATTGTCCGCGCACTACAAATGCACAATGGCAATATATCGAAAGCCGCCGATGAATTAGGATTAACCCGCGCATCACTCTATCGAAGAATGGAGAAATATGGACTTTAACTGGAGATCACCGGTATTTCCAAGGGTAGCGTTTCTCGCTGGCTCAATTTTTCTATTTTGTTTTTTTTTCTTCCGTACCGATTGGATCTATGGGCTTATCTTTCTTGGACTGAGTGCGTATCAGGCAAAGTTATTAATCGACTACCTGGATCGGTCGAACCAAAACATTGCCCGTTTTTTAATTCAATACAATTCGATGATCTGTCGTACTCATTCAAAACAAAAAGCGACGAACCCGGTGTCGTAAGACTTCATAAGGAATTGAATGATGCTTTATTGAAATTACGTGTTGCACGTCGTGAAAAAGATTCCGAATCACTCTTTTTCAAAAACATAGTAATGCATGTAGGCATCGGGTTGATTGTATTTAAAGAGAATGGCAAAGTTGAAATTTATAATAGTGCTGCACGAAAATTACTTCGTATCAACCGCCCACAACTCATCGATGACCTCAACGACGTGAGCTCGGTGCTGGTTGATCAAATTAAAAAGTTAAAAACGGGAGGTCGCGAGTTGCTTCGGTTAAAGATCGGCGAAGAATTCGTGCAACTTTCTATTTATGCTATTGAATTAACCCTTCGGGGAGAAAATGTTAAACTGATTTCCTTACAAAACATTCAAAGTGAACTGGAAGAAAAGGAGATGGAGGCGTGGCAAAACCTTGTGCGGGTACTCACCCATGAAATCATGAATTCAGTTACACCCATATCTTCATTAGCAGGCATAGTGGAAGAAGAAATCAAGCCACATACCCAGGCGGAGAATGGACAGGCGCTTACAAAGGACCAGATCAGTGATATTCATCTTTCACTACAAACCATTAGCAAACGAAGTGAAGGATTGATTCACTTTGTAAAAGAATTCCGAAGTCTGACCAGCATCCCCAAACCGCGACCAACCCAGATCGATGTAAGGGGCCTGCTTGATGAACTTATTCTGCTTCATCGGAAAGAGATCACGGAAAAAGAAATTAACATTAAGGTATCAATATATCCTGACGATCTCACTATAACAGCCGACAAAAATATGATCGAACAGGTATTAATCAACCTGATCAAAAACGCAATACAGGCTTTTGAAGAACAGGATGAGAAAACCATTGAGCTTAAGGCGTATCTTTCAGATAAATCACGGACAATCATTTCCATTAGCGATAACGGATCTGGTATTGATCCTGAGGCACTTGAAAAAATATTCATCCCATTCTTTACAACAAAAAAGTCAGGCTCCGGGATCGGTTTAAGCCTTTCGCGCCAGATCATGCGTCAGCACCAGGGTACTTTAACCGTACGGTCCAACCCGGGAGGCGGAACTGAATTTTTAATGCGGTTTTAGGACGTGCTTTCAATGAGCCCGGATTTGGGAACGAAACCCGGATTTGATACATTTACGATCTAGTTACTATTACCATGCAAGACATCCGCAATAAAGTTAGCAAGATCCTTACAGACAAGTTAGGTATAGCAGAGTCCGAAATCACATCGGATGCAAATTTTGTAAAAGATCTTGGGATAGACTCTCTCGACTATGCTGAAATTGTAATGGAATTTGAGCAAACGTTTGATATTCGAATTCCTGATGACGATGCCGAAAAAATGCAAACCTTCGGACAAGCTGTGAAGTATATCGAAGATAAGCTCAAGGGATAGAATTAACGCGATTCAAAATAACTACAAACTCGCCGTAACTCAACCGCATTTTGTGGTGTTAGCTGTTCGAGCACAACGTTACTTTCATAATGTGTTAAACACCAGCCGGTGTAGTTGACATTCCATTGAACGAGGTACTTTTCAGCATTTCTCAAAACAACATCCATTTCATAGATTTCTTCCTGTTGTTTATCAAGCAGCCCCGTGAATTGAAGAAAGATGTGGTTGCGAAGGCTAAGTTGTCCTTTCACACAGGGTAGCGCATCAAGCCGCATCAATAACTTCGTGTCCTTATTCCACGCCTTAAACTTTAACTTACGCGGTAAATAAAATTCCATAATAATTTGTAATGTTGGATTACGATGAGCGAAGTTAAGAAGGTATTATTCATCATTAATAAATTCGCAGGCACAGGTTTTCAGCCGGCCCTGGAGGGCCAAATTCTAACCAGAAGCGAGGCCCACGACGTTGAATGCCAGATTGAGTTTACAGAAGGTCCGGGTCACGCCACTGCACTTGCGCGGCGTGCGGTGGAATGGAATGTGCAACGGGTTGTCGCCGTAGGCGGGGATGGTACCCTAAACGAAGTAGCCCAGGGGCTGATCAACACGCCCATCCCTATGGGTATCATTGCGCGAGGATCGGGTAACGGACTTGCCAGGCACCTGTGTATCCCATTATCAATTCCAAAGGCGATCGAAAATGTATTCCGTGGGTCGGCAATGGCCATGGATACATTCACCCTAAATAACAAAGTATCGCTCAACGTTTCCGGTCTTGGATTCGATGGGCACATTGCCAATTTATTTGGTGGTAAAACGAAACGTGGATTAACCGGCTATGCGAAACTAACCCTACGTGAATTTCTTCGGTTCAAAGAATTTGATATCACCATTTCGCTCGATGGTGAAGAAATTAACCGCCGTGCTTTTATCGTTGCCGTAGCAAATTCTTCTCAATACGGAAATAGCGCCTGCATTGCACCCGACGCTTCCGTAACGGATGGGCTATTGCATCTGAATGTTTTAAAGAAAGTACCTCCCTATCGTTTCGATTTTGTGTATGCATTTTTTGCCAAGTCGATTCACAAATCAAAATTTGCCGAAATTCGTGAATCCGGTAAATTCATGTTATCAACTAAATTTCCTGTTCCTTACCATGTTGATGGAGAACCTTGTGGATTGCATGATACTTTCAATATAGCGGTGTTACCAAATGCCCTTCAGGTTATCATTCCAGCAAGGCTGCCCTCCAAACGGAGAATATAAATTACCACCAATTGCGTGAGATCAATTTTGCATCATCTTCGTTTACTTTAATATTCTCACATTAAATACATTTCGATATGAAAAGATTTTTAGTTGCCATGCTATGTTGCGCCTATTTTGCTTCAGCATGGGCGCAAAGCATAACCCTTCCACCAAGTGGTGATAACCAAAAAAGCAGCGTGACACAATGGATTGGCCTGGCTTCCATTACAATCACGTACTTTAGTCCGGATGTTCACACCACCGATGGCGAAGACCGTACAGGACATATCTGGGGAGAACTGGTTCCTTATGGGTTTACTAATCCGGGTTATGGAACATCTTCTGCTGCGCCATGGCGTGCGGGAGCCAACGAAAACACGACGGTTCATTTTTCGCATGATGTGGTAATACAAGGTAAATCGCTGCAGGCAGGAACTTACGGTTTGTTCGTCGATGTGCAAAAAGAAGGACCATGGACGTGGATTTTTTCAACAGAATCAAATAACTGGGGTCACTACCATTATGATCCTTCAAAAGACGCTTTGCGTATTACCGCAACCCCCACAGAAGCACCTTACACCGAATGGCTGACATATGGATTTGATGAACGGGAAAAAAATTCAGCCGTGGCATACCTGCAATGGGAGAAAAAACGCATTGCATTTAAAGTGGAAGTGCCGAATGTAAACGAAATGTATGTGGAGAAAATCCGTGGTGATATCAAGGGGCACCGGATGGGGTTTAATAATCAGAGTTGGATGGATGCGGCACAATTTTGTGCATCGAATAAAATTAATTTGGAAGAAGCGCTCACCTGGGCTGACTATGCAATCAACGGTCGATACATTGGGGTTGAGGATTTTAATTCTCTTCAAACCAAAGCCATGGTATTACAGGCAATGGAAAGAGATGCCGAAGCTGATAATATTATGCAGAAAGCCATTGCGCTTCCATCCGCTACCGTTACAGCAATTCATCAATACGGGCGATCTCTGCTTGCTGCAGGCAAAACTGATAAAGCTCTTGAGGTATTCAAATTAAACCGAAAGAAAAACCCGCAGGATAAATTTACAACATACGTAGGATTAGCCCGTGGATACGCAGCAACAGGTGATAAAAAGAATGCTATTAAAAACTGGGAAACTGCGTTAAAAAACTTACCAGAAGAACATAAGCCAAACCGGCCGTTTTATGAAAGCGAATTAAAAAAACTAAAAGGATAGGCTTAACCTAAAAAAGAGATTGCAAAAATTGCAATCTCTTTTCGATTAAAGCTTTAAATAGATTATTGTTCCTTTGTCAGCTCTAGTTTATAAGTTCCAAAGGATCCTCCGGCTGTATGTTCAAGATCAAGGGTGATAAACCCGGTACATGAAAAATAAAACCCCTGACCTTCGACCGATCCAATACCGAAAGTACATTCGGGGAAAAAATTAATGCATTCCCAGGCTTCCTGTTTTTCAACCGTAGCAACCGCAGTAGCAGGATCCACCTTAACGATCACATCAAATTGGCCGGCTGGATTTTCCGGGTGGCCAAAAATGTTTTTAATAATCACCTGGTTGGGCTGAGGCCCTGCCACAATCACTGGTTTATATTCCGGATCAAGGTACGTTACGAAATCATCAGTTGTAACGGTGTATGTGCCCAGCGCCTCTTCCATAATAAAAGGACACAGCACAGGGAAAGAAAGTTTGGTTGTGAAACTCGTTGTACCGGTAGTTAAAAAGGCATTTTCAATATTGACCAGATCCTGTCCGGTGAATTTTAATGTATCCGGGTAAATACGTCCGTCATCCATTTTCACAATATTGTAGATATTAAAAATATCGCCGCCAATCAAATCATCCGTCTCAAGATCAAGGGCGGCGGCAAACTGCGAAAGTGATAATGTAACGACCGAACCCTCAGATGATAGTGAATTCCCATCCACTGTGGTGAGTAGACTGCGTTCTGTTATCGTCTTGGTCGCGAATTGATTCAACTCAACCCAAATCTCTACCGATTCAATATTTTTATTATCTGAATAAGCGGTAAGGCTTACCTGCGGGTCACCTTGTGATATATCAAATGAGTTGACACTCGGAATCACCCTGTAATTAAATCCTTTGGTAGATTGAGCGAGGCCAAATTTTTCCTGTTCTTCACAGGAAAGCAAAAAAATACTCAGGATAAAGGCGAGTATCGAATATAATGTCTTTTTCATAGTCATTTCGTTTAGTTCATCCAGAAAGGTTTCGCTTCAACGGCCGTTACATTCTTTTGTGATGGCGCATTCCCATTTACCGCAAGGTTGTTAGAGGGCCAGGGGAAAGAAAAGGGAAATTCTTTGGTTCTTACTGTGAAATTCAGGTTGTCTGTATTCGGGTCATACAAAACAGGATATCCAGTACGGCGATAGTCGGTATAGGCGTCAACATCCCAACCAAAACTGGCGATCCATTTTTGTGTGATAATATGCTCGAGTTTCTCTTCATCATCAGCATCATCGTACGCAGCTAATACAGCATCCTCATATGCTGTGATGGCCTCATCTTCAATGAGCGGAGCACCCACATCGTTGGCAATTTCATTCACTTTGCCAAACGCTGCGCGAATGCCTTCCTGAAAAGCGAGGCGATGATCACCTGGTACCACGCCCGTAAGATAAAGTTCGGCTTCAATAAATTTAATGGCATAATAATTAAGCAACCGTTGCTGCACCTGCGGATTACCATTTAAGCTTGACGCGCCACCTTCGCCGTTGTCAAACTTTCCACCCAGTGGATATAAACCCAATACGGTTTGCGAGGCACCTTGTGCATATCCTTCTGTTGGGTCAATATCCAGGGAGAAAGGATAAATTGATACCATGCCCGTTCCCTCAAGCTCAGGGACTTTTACAACAAACGATTCAGTATTCGGGTCAATGTATCCATAACAATAGGAACAAGGATTTTCCGGAGAGTCGGCTTCGCTTACTGTACCGATCTGGTTGTAAAAATAATATGGAACACGTGGATCTTCTATGTCGATTTTTCCACCATAATCAGGATGATTAAACGTATTCATGTCCTGCATCACCTCATAGAAATATGGACTGATATAATAATTCGCTCCGCCTGGTGTCCACTCCTGCACATATCCGGGATTCCGGTTATCGGGTCCTACACTTGTTCCATAAACCAATTCAAAATCTTCTTCACCGTTTGAAATTAAAACGCCCTCGTTTAATAAAGCTTCTACTTCCGAAGATACATCTTGCACTTCACGAATCTGATTGTACATTTTTAACTTTATACTATTGGCCAGTCTAATCCAGCTTTCCACATCACCGCCATAAAAGACGTCCTCCTGCCCTACTTCAAAGATCGACTCCTTTTCCAGGTTCTCAATTCCCGCATTAAGCAAATCAAAAAGCTTCGGATAGATTTCCTCACCCTGATCATATACAGGCAAAACAATTTCGGGTGCCCGGTTCGCCTCAGTATAGGGAACGTCTCCCCAAACGTCAACCATAAGGCTATACGCATACGCTTTCATCACCTGGGCAATACCAAGATAAGGATAGGCTTCCATCGTTTCACTCTTCGCGATGATGGTTTCTATTTCCGCCAGGCTTCTTGTATACAAGGTAAGCCATGGTGCAGTAACACCATAATCAACACCTTGAATGGCATAGTCATTCTGACCACTGCTGCGCTGTACCGTTTGATGCATGTAAGTCATGGTAATCTGCGACAGCCCGCCAGCACTTGTTCCGAGCGCACCTACCATATCAAGCTGTGCGGAAGGTAACATCAACTGAAGGGGTACATCAAGCGGATTATTAGGATCATCGTTTATATCAAGGAAATCCTTTTCACAGCTCAGCAAAGTGCAAAGGGAGAAAGCGATTAATATTCGATTTATTTTAGATTTCATAAATTCCTGATTTAAGATTAAAAGGTAGCTCTTACCGTAACTGCAAATCTTCGGGCCGACGGCGTTGTGCTGTATTCAATACCCTGCACATTACGTGCACCAAACTGGTTTGTCTCCGGATCGTAATTCATATCTTTCGGAAAGTTGGGCGAGTAATTCCACAGGTTTCTACCCGTGACACCGATGCTGATCGCGCCAAAAGGTGTACGTTCTAAAAGATGTTTCGGGAACCTGTAAGAAACAGATGCTTCCCGTAGCCGATACGTTGTAGCATCAAAAACCGACCACTCATCGGCGGCGTTGGTACCAAACGTTTCACCAAAGTAAAGTGAGTTCACTTCAATCATGGTTTGGTTCGGAATCTTATTTCCTTCTTCGTCGAGATAAGGTTCAAACGTATCCGGATTACCATATACGCCATTGAGGATAGCATTCCCTTCACGTTCGGCCTGGTATCCCAACACACCTCTACCGAGTATTGCGTTCACTGTAGTAGAGAACAAATCTCCTCCTTTGCGCAAATCCCAAACGGCGGAAATTGTAAACCCTTTGAAGGATACACTATTGGTAATACCAAGAATATAATCTGGATTGGGGTCGCCTATAATTTCCTGATCAAGGGCACGGATGAATTGTCCGTTCGCTGGATTGATCAAAAAATTACCCTCATCATCGCGCACGTTAACCGTTCCGAGTAGCTGGCCATAAGGCTGACCAGGACGATGCACAGAGATTACTGAGCCTCCGAAGCCTGAACCAAACTGGATTTCATCAACGCCGTCACGGAGTTCTGTAATTTCATTTTTGTTTTTCGTAAAAGAACCAATAATCGTCCAGGTAAGACCGTTGCTCAACTTCACGGGCGTTACAACCATCCCAATCTCGATGCCCTTGTTAGAGACTGTACCAAAATTTGTCAACTGCGATTGAAATCCTGTTTCTTCCGGTAATGAGATCTGAGCGATCTGGTCTTTTGATTGCTTATTGTAATATGTTACGCTTAGCCCGAAACGATCCTGCAAGGCCCTGATATCAACACCAGTTTCTATTTCTGTTGTAATTTCTGGCTTAAGATCCGGGTCTGTCAACACTGAACTTTGTCCTGCTGTGGGTATGGTCGGTCCTCCTGCAGGTGCAAACGGTCTGCCTGAAGCATTCCCCGTTACAGCATCATAGTCGTTTACAACGTATACGGTACTGAGCAGGTAGGGGTCAGTGTCGTTTCCAACGGAGGCCCATCCACCGCGTATCTTAATTGAATTAATCAGATCAGTATTTAAGTCAAGCGCTTCATTCAGGATAACTGAAGCATTGATCGCCGGGTAAAAAAAGCTCCGGTTCTTTTGCGGTAATGTTGAGGTCCAGTCATTACGCGCTGTCAGTGTTAAGAATGCCCAATCACGGAATCCTACATTTACATCAGCGTATACTCCATACAAACGCCTGCGTGTATAGGCACTGTTAGAATTCGGTGTAACATCATTCACGTTGGTAATATCGTCTATATCAAATACGACATACCCTACTCCATCGGCAGATCTTGTGCGGCTTGTCCGTTGATTAACATTCCACCCTGCAAGTGCCCTTACACTGAAATCTTCATTGATGTCTTTGGTGATCGTTGCCATCAGGTCAGAATTTATTTCATCTGAAAACACATCAACGATCGTGATGCTGCCCAACGGACTTCCGGCACCGTTCGGGCGTTGAAATTCATACGTCGATTGCGCATATCCATTGATACCAATACGATAGGTAACATTAAGCCAATCGCGAATATCGTAGGCAGCATTGATCGAACCGACATAACGATCCACCTTTGACCTGATGCCGGAATTCTCCACTGACCAATAAGGATTGTTCACCTGGTCACGTCCAACCATAAATTCACTTCCGAAATCAACAGGATTTTGATAAGGTTGTCCTTGTACATCCCAGTTACGACCGAAGTATAACGTTCGTCCGAAAGCCGAAGGATCGCCCTGTGTTCCTGATGGTGATCCGCTTAAGACACCATCCTGAGAAGAACGTGTATAAGCCAGGTTACCTCCAATGATCAGACCATTGGCAAGGTTTGTCTTGCCACCAATGCTGATATTGTGCCGAAGAAATTCTGTTTCAGGAACAAAGCCATTTTGTTTCAATTGTGAAAGTGTGAGTGACATCGCTGACTTTTCATTTCCTCCGGATATAGAAATAGAATTTTCAAAAATCTTTCCAGTCTCAAAAAAATCTTTTACGTTATTCGGGTAGGCGCGATAGGGCACTTTCTTTCCATCGAACTCCCCCATTCCGGGCCGGCCTGCATACCAGTGTGGAATGGAGTCCAGGTTAGCATAGGGTCTTTTTCCAATAAATGGGGCACCCCATGAACCATTTGCCTGCGCGTAAGCAAAGTTTGCTCCCGTGCCATAAACATTTTGGAAATCAGGAAGGTTAGCGATTTTTTCGATACCGAAAGTTCCGCTGTACGTTACCTCTAATCCCTTCTTTGAAACAGAAGCTGATCCAGATTTAGTCGTAATCACGATCACACCGTTGGCAGCGCGCGATCCATAAAGAGCTGCAGCATTCGCCCCTTTTAGAATCGTCATTGATTTTATATCGTTTGGATCGAGATCGGCGATCCTGCTTGAAAAAGCACCACCTGAAGTAAGACCACCTGTATTGGTATTGGTTCCTTCGGTTGTAACGTAATCGTTATTGTACGGAATTCCATCGACAACAAAAAGCGGCTGATTGTTATTGAGTAAAGAAGAATTACCACGGATGGTAATGCGTGTTGAACTTCCGGGCGCTCCGCTGGATGAAATGATATTTACACCAGGTACTTTGCCACTAAGTGCGCGCAAAGGGTCGGGTTCCGAAACCTGTTGTACCTGATCACCACTTACGGTCTCAACAGAATATCCCAGGGCTTTTTTCTGTCTTTCAATACCAACCGCTGTTACCACGACTTCACCGAGCTGTGTAACATCAGACCGCATTTGTACATCTACGCTGGTTCGTTGGCCGATTGCAACTTCTTGTGTCAGTAATCCAATAAATGAAAAGATCAGTTCACCACCTGCCTCAGGTACTTCCAGTGAATAGTTACCTGAGACATCCGTAACGGTACCCCTGGCGGTTCCTTTAATCACAACGTTCACTCCCGGTAGAGCAGCGCCGTCATCGGCGGAGGTGACTCTTCCTGTGACCGTTCGCTCTTGCGCGCTTACTTCGCTCCAGGCAATAGTAAGGCACATGCAAATTATCAGTAGAAATTTCTGCATAGTTTTAGGTTATTTGAGTTATTAAATGACATGCAGCACAATTGCTAACAATCGTGAGCATGGTATTTCAAAACTCCCAAAAGATGCAGGCAAAAGAATGACTTAATTGAAGGTATATTTATCGGCTTCGGTTACCGAAAGAAGGGTTATACCGTATGAAATAAACGAAGTCATACTATCCGAAAGCAATCCGCTTTTTGAAGATGTTACGCTACAAACACATCGATTGATCGGTGAATGTGCATTCAAAAAAATCGGAATACATCTGCAGATTCAATACCGCGAATGGTATTATTTGAGCTTGGAAAAAAATCATCCATTAGTGTGCCATACAAAACAACGGTACCCAAAAAAATTGGCGTACGTGAATGAAACGACCCATCCAATGAACGATTCCTCAAAAGAGGATATGTAAACATATTTTTTGTGAGAATCTAATCCGTTTAGATTAGTCGCTCCTGTGTGGCTTTTGCAATCGCTTCCGATTTGCTATTCACCTGAAGCTTTGAATAAATATTCTTGATATGGGTTTTCGCAGTTTCTTTTGAAATAAATAATTCTTCGGATATCTGCGTATAGGTCTTACCTTCAGAAATGAGCTGGAGAATTTCGGTTTCTCTTTTGGTTAAAGGTGAATTGGGATTCACATGAAAATTATCAATTACCATCCGTGCGATCTTGCTGCTCATCGGTGCTCCTCCACGCATAATTTCTTCCAATGCACCGAGCAATTCCATATAGTTTGCACTTTTGGTGATGTAACCAGACGCACCTGCTTTAAGGGCCTCAAAGACAAGTTCGCTATCCTCGTACACCGATACCATAATAATGTCAGTATGTGGAGCTTTGTCCTTAATGATTTTGGTTCCCTGAATTCCGTTCATGCCCGGCAACTCAATATCCATCAGAACAATCTCTGCTTTGTCGCGTGAAAGATTATCGATGGCATCCTCACATTTGCCATAAGCATTCACCACTGTAAATTTCTGAGAGCTGTTCACGATCAATGTAAAACTGTTTCTTATTTCCTGATCGTCTTCCACAATAAGAACACGCTTTTTAAAGGGTAAGGCCATATCTTTTTATTTTATGTTGTGGTGTAAAACTTAATATGATCCGGGTTCCTTCCCCCGGCTTACTGCTTATACGTAAAACGGCCCCAATTTTGTCAGCTCTTTCGCGAATATTTTTAAGGCCACTGCTGTTTTCGTCCATCGGCCCGGTCGAGAAACCAATGCCATCATCCTCCAATCCGAAATCAAAATCCTGTTCGCCCACTTTTTTCAGTGTAAAAGAAACATTTTGAGCATACGAATATTTAAATGCATTCGTCATGGCTTCTTTAAAAATAAGATTTGCTTCGCGACTGAACCCGTACGGTAGTTTTACTTTTTCTTTGATCTCATTATAAGCCCTGAATTTTATTTCCTTTTCTTCAAATAATTTTTCACCAAAATCACGGATGTGAATAAACAATTTCGAGAGTTCATCATTTCCGGGATCAATTGACCAGATAAAATCGCGTGTTCCGGTATATAAATATTTTGCGGAGTCCTCCACTTTATTATATAAGTCGTGATTATGGTTAATGACCTCACCGTCACGACTGACTTCAACTTCTTCTGATTTTAAACGCAACAAACTAATGTAATTGATAATCCGAGTAAGTTGATTTCCCATCTCATCGTGAAAATCACGCGCAATTTCTTTCCGTAAATTTTCCTGTTCTTTTATGCGGAAACGTTCCAGCATCATTACCTGCCGGATGCGATGTCGTATTCTCAGATAAACGATCAATCCAACTGCAACGCCGATGAAAAGAAAAACAAGCACATAAAACCATGCGGTATTGTAAAACGGCCGTTGTATAGAAAACGGGTAAGTGGCAAGTGCGGCATCCCACCCACCTTTGTTATTTGAACTCATCACTTTAAACACATACTTACCGGGCGGAAGGTTACTGTACGTTACTTCAGACGTTGAAGAAGCCAATGACCAGTGCTTATCAAACCCTTCAAGCTGATACCGGAACTTTACTGATTTTGGATGGCGTTTATCCACCTTGTTAAAATGAAATGTGAGATGGTTCTTATCGGGAGGCAATGACGGCTGATAAGGAATCTTAAAAAATCCGGTTACGGTATCTGCAAACTGAGATGCAGCAAATTGTCCATAAGAAATCTCAATGTTGGTAAGGTGAACACCATACGATTTATTCGTTTGGCGTTTGGTATCGTTATATTGATATAATCCGTCGATCAGGCCAAAATATTTTTCGTCGCCATCAAAACAGTATGCGTTCTGATTGGTTTCCACGCCATGCAAACCATTATCGTAATCAAAGTGCAGGTTTTCAATGATCTCGTAATGCCCATCCAATTTAATGCGTGTAATTCCTTTTTCAGTACCTACCCATAAGTATCCTTCTTTATCCTGCGCACCAAAATAAATGAAGTCAGAAGGTAACCCTTCTTTTGTTGTGATGTACTTAATAAATTTTGTATCGGGATTATAGAGGATTAGACCAACGCCACCGGTACTGATCAGCACAAGGGAATCAGCCATCGCGCTAAGCGCGACAACAGAAGTATTTTTTAAGCCTCGAATATCAACAGAAGATACGGTATTGCCTTTGATTGAACTAAGCCCAAATTCATTGCCTACAAAGAGCGTTTTATTTTTTGATGAATACAACAACGCCATAGTCCATTCACTATCCAATCCCTCCGCCATGGAATATCGCGTGAACTTCTCACCATCATAATAAGCCACACCACCTCCCATCAGGCCGATCCACATGCCATTCCTATCATCAAATTGGATACTGATTACACCATTAAATCGTGAGCCTTCATTCGGTTTAAGCCAGGTGAACGTATCTTTCGCCTTATCGTAACGGCCAAGTCCCTCAGCACTGCCAACCCAAACCACGCCATCAGCAGCCTGTGTGATATAATAAAACCCATTTCGGTGTGAGCCAGGGGGCGTTGAATAAGCGGTGATTTTGCCTCCATGTATCTTCCATAGTCCTTTCGTGCCGGAACCAATCCAACGCGCACCATCGCTGTCAACAAAGATGGCCATTACACTGGTCATTTCATCTGGGCTGATTCGATCAAAGTCCTGGACAAAATATTTGAATAATCCAGCTGCATCGCTACCCAGCCATGTATTGCCTTCAGAGTCAACGAGTACCTGCGAGATGTCAACCTCACGCATTACGGTATCAATCCGTATATCGTCACCTTCAATCTTCTCTTTCAATAAATAATTTTTGTTCCATGTCCAGAATACATCATGATGATCATCGTACAGCATCACTTCATTTTTAATCGGAATTGTTCTCTTTACCATCGTACGATTTTCCAAATCCAACGTCATGTACCCGTTTTCGGTTGAGAACCACAATTCATTTTTATACAGAAATACATTACTTATGTTGCGGAAATGATCTCTGAAGTTGATCTCGAAATTGCCGTCTTCCCCGCGTAAATAAAAAGTCTCTTTATTGACGCAAAACAACAAGGGGCCATCCGGAATGTGGCATGCAAAATTAATAAGATGTTCTTCCTTCTGATTAACCTCGGAAAAAAAAGGCTTACTCCAGTAATAAACACTATCGTCGTAGATTTTGCCGATATGCCCCGGAGACGACATAAAAAAAACCGTATCCTTATATTCAAATAAACGTCTCAGCCTCGTGGTACTCGTCTTTGCTTCGGGCTGTTCGAATTTCGTGAAGGAAACGCCGTCAAATTTTGTAAGGCCACGGGGATGGACAATCCAAAGATTTTCCTTACGATCAAGATGTAAAAATTTAACGATGTTGCTCTGGAGGCCATCGAGTGTGGTATAGACTTTAAATGTGCGTCCATCAAATCTGGCTAGACCGCCGCCTTCTGTTCCGACCCATAAATATCCGTTTTTATCTTCGAGCATGATACGGACCTGGGACTGGGGAAGACCATCCATGGCCTTATAATTCCGCAGCGAAAACCGGAAGTCCTGGCAAATCGCTGTCTGGACCCAGAAAACCAATAGTATTAAAACAACAGCACGCATAAACATCAAAACGCAAAATAGAGGAATATTGTATTATACGTAATACCGCGCGTTACGGGATAATAATAACAGCAAAGTTTCTTGGTTCAAAGTTCATGGTTCATGGTTCGATTGGTCTGGCTGTAACGATAAGGTTGTGAAGTTGTTTGAGGTTCGAGGTTATTAGTGTCCGGGAAAAAATGAAAGATTGTTAAAAATCAAATTTAGAATCGTAAAAACAAACTACTTCGATCGTTCATAGAAAAAAGGCACACCCACACCATCCTTCAGCATACTGGTATTGTCGCATAACATTATCTTTGGCCTGGAAGGGCAAGTGCGGATCATGTTCAGCGACAATGCCAGTATGCTCGGCCCAGCCGGCCCGGGAGGCGAAAAAAACGTGAATGAAAGATCATTAATTAATATTGATCAACACTGAAGGAGGCATACCACTCCCCACACAATTTTTCCGAA
>Ga0196965_1000415_pt1 | contig 26311 bp, 23 predicted proteins | sample S1_20metaG_FD_148668 | JGI IMG/M metagenome (GOLD analysis project Ga0196965, IMG submission 148668) | Soil microbial communities from Anza Borrego desert, Southern California, United States - S1_20 | ecosystem: Environmental > Terrestrial > Soil > Desert | place: USA: California | collected... | reverse complement strand
CCGAGGCTGTCATATTCGTGGAGCACCCCGTTCTTCCTGAGGCCGGCCCACGCGCCGAGCTCGATGGCGGTGTCGAGCTCGCCCAGAGCCCGAACCTGGGGGTCCTTGATCCGGTTGGTGCGGTCGAGACGGACGTTCGCCACAGGGCCGAAATCGAAATCGACGGGGGCGTCGCGCTTGTCGGGGACGAGATCGACATAGAGGGCGGTGCCGCGGGTGGCGAAGCCGAAGCCGGCGACCTTGCCGAAGGCGATCCCGATCGGAGTCAGGATATAATCGTCCGAGCCCTCGTAGGAGGGGATGTAGGCGCCGCCCAGGCCGATGGTCAGGCTGTTGCGGTCGTAAGGCCGGCCTTGCTCCTCGGCGTCCTGCGCCAGAGCCGGAGCGGCGGCCAGAAGCGGAAGGGCCAATGCAGCGGCCCGCCAGCAAATATTCACGCTCATTTGGTCCCTCCTGTTTGCCCCGACGCGGGCTTTTAACGCAGAGATTTTGGCAGTGTTATGAAAAAAACGTGTCGTTTTGGGCCTTTCGCGACCCGCGGGTCGCGCGGGATGGCCTCGCGGCCGCGCCGGCGGTAAGCACGGCACGATGCGCAAGGGGAAAAATTGCGGGCTGCTGATCGCGGGAGGTGGAGTCGCCGGTTGCTTCGCGGCGCTCGCGATGGCGCGGCGGAGGCCCGACGCGGCGATGGTGCTGGTCGGCGAGGAGGTAAGGTTCGGCGGCGGCAGCGGCATGCTGGTGCTCGATGCCGGCCTCGGCGGCGAGGATCGCAAGCTGCTCGACCCGGTCGTCGTCAGGAGCTGGGACGCCTGCTACGTCTCCCTCCCGTCGCGCAGCCGCAAGCTCAAGCTCGCCGCCCACCTCGTCACCACCGAGGCGATCCACGAGGCCGTCGCCGACGCGCTTCCGGACCGCTGCGCCCGCAACGCCAAGGTGGTGGCGATTCGCGACGACAGCCTGCTTCTGCCGGGCGGCGAATCGATCGCAGGCACCGGCGCACTCGACGCCCGCGGATGGGCGCAGCAGACCACCCTCGAGATCGCCTGGCGCCACCGCACCGCCCGCACCTGCCGATTCGCCGACCCGCACCGGGTCGACCTCCCGGTGCTCGCCGACCTGACGCTGGAGACGGGCGGCTGCGGCCATTTCACCTGCATCCCGATCGACGAGCGCACGCTCAGGATCGAGCGCATCGACTATTCCCGAAGCCCTGAGGGCGGGGCGGACGGGACCGACCGGATCGAGGAATATGTCGCCCGCCGCGGCTGGCACGACGGCGAGCCGCGCAAGGCCGAATCCTCGTCCCGGCCGATCCCGCTCGGGGGCGACTTCGCGGCTTACTGGCGGATAGGCGGCGCCCGGGTGGCGAAGCTGGGCGCGCGGGGCGGCTTCTCGCATCCCTTCACCGGCTCGGCCTTGCCCGATGCATTGCGTACGGCACTCACCCTCGTCCGGCAGAACGACCTTTCGGGCGCGGCGCTGCACGACCTGTTCGAGGCCGAGGCCGCGGCGGCGTGGAAGCGGCGCGAATTCCACCGCTCCATCAACCGGCTCCTGCTCGACCGGGGCGCACCGGCGCTGGCCGGCCTCTACGATCTCGACGCGGGCCTTCTCGAACGCTTCTTCGCCGAGGACGTGGGGCTGTTCCACCGGCGCAAGATCCTGGCCGCCGTCAGCGGCTGAGGTCCCGCCGGTCGGCGAGCCGGCCAAGCTCGCGCACCGCCCGCCACAGCATCAGCACGCCGATGGCCGCGATCCCGACGAGCGCCAGCAGCGCATAGGCGATCGCCTCCAGCCACTTGCCCTGCCGGTCCTCTTTGGGGGGCGGCACCGCGACGACGGTGCCCGCCTGGCCCGGAGCCGGTGCCGGAGCCACCGAGTCCTGCTCCCCCGGCCGCGCCGGAGCCGGAGCCGCTTCGCCCTCCCGCTCCTGCGCCGGTCGAGCGTCGATCAGCGGCCGGTCGCCGCCCGCGAAGCCGGTGCCGGGATCGTTGCTCATGGTGGCGATGGCGCCAAGGATCGAGAGCGTGACCAGGCCGGCCATCACCAGCATCGCGGTGCGGACTATCCAGTCGAAGATCGTCGTCGCCATGATGCGTTTCCAATCGGCTTCGGCGGGCGATGTTCCACGCTCCCCGCAGGCGGCTTGGAATCCCTCCTCCCCTGTGCTTTAGGGCGCGGCCATGAACGTCCATGAATATCAGGCCAAGGAATTGCTCGCGCAGCAGGGCATTCCGGTACCCGGCGGGCACGCCGCCCTTTCGGTCGACGAAGCCGTGGCGGCGGCCCGGAAGCTTCCCGGGCCGCTCTGGATCGTCAAGGCGCAGATCCATGCCGGCGGCCGCGGCAAGGGCAGGTTCAAGGAGCTCGGGCCCGACGCCAAGGGCGGAGTCCGGCTCGCCCGGTCGATCGAGGAGGTTCGCTCGAACGCCGAGGAGATGCTCGGCAAGACGCTGGTCACCATCCAGACCGGCGCCGAGGGCAAGCAGGTCAACCGCCTCTACGTCACCGACGGGGTCGACATCGCGAAGGAATATTATCTCGCTTTGCTCGTCGACCGCGGCAGTGGCAGGATCGCGATGGTCGCCTCGACCGAGGGCGGAGTCGACATCGAGACGGTGGCGCACGAGACGCCCGAGAAGATCACGACGATCACGATCGACCCCGCCCAGGGCTTCCAGCCCCACCACGGCCGGGCGCTGGCTTATGCGCTGGAGCTGGAGGGGGAGCTCAACAAGCAGGGCCAGAAGCTGGCGCGCCAGCTCTACGACGCCTTCATCGCGCTCGACTGCGCGATGCTCGAGATCAATCCCCTGGTGGCCACCGAGGACGGCAGGATGCTCGTTCTCGACGCCAAGATGAGCTTCGATTCCAACGCCGAGTTCCGCCATCCCGAGCTCGAGGCCCTGCGCGACGAGAGCGAGGAGGATCCGATGGAGGTCGAGGCCTCCAAATTCGACCTCGCCTACATCAAGCTCGACGGCAATATCGGCTGCATGGTCAACGGCGCCGGCCTCGCCATGGCGACGATGGACATCATCAAGCTGAACGGCGCCGAGCCCGCCAATTTCTGCGACGTCGGCGGCGGCGCCTCCAAGGAGAAGGTCACGGCGGCGTTCAAGATCATCCTCTCCGATCCGGCGGTGAAGGGCATCCTCGTCAACATCTTCGGCGGAATCATGCGCTGCGACATCATCGCCGACGGAATCATCGCCGCGGCGAAGGAAGTGGATCTGAAGGTGCCTCTGGTGGTGCGGCTCGAAGGCACGAACGTCGAGGAAGGCAAGCGCATCCTCGCCGACAGCGGCCTCGCCATCGTTCCGGCCAACGATCTCGGCGACGCGGCGAGGAAGATCGTCGCGGCGGTTCAGGAGGCGGCGTAATCGTCACCCCCGCGAAAGCGGGGGTCCCGCTTTTTGCGGCGGGAAGGGAAGGGAAGAAGAAGCGGGATTCCCGCTTTCGCGGGAATGACCTGAAGGAGCTGAGATGAAGCTGCTGGTGCCGGTGAAACGGGTGATCGATTACAACGTCAAGCCGCGGGTCAAGTCCGACGGGACGGGGGTCGACCTCGCCAACGTCAAGATGAGCATGAACCCGTTCGACGAGATCGCCGTCGAGGAAGCCATCCGGCTGAAGGAGAAAGGCGTGGCGACGGAGATCGTCGCCGTCTCGATCGGGCCGGCCAAGGCCCAGGAGACCTTGCGCACGGCGCTTGCGATGGGCGCCGACCGGGCGATCCTCGTCACCACCGACGACGAGGTCGAGCCGCTCGCCGTCGCCAAGATCCTGGCCAGGATCGTCGCCGAGGAGCAGCCGCGGATGGTGATCCTCGGCAAGCAGGCGATCGACGACGACAGCAACCAGACCGGCCAGATGCTGGCCGCCTTGCTCGGCTGGGCGCAGGGCACCTTCGCCTCGAAGGTCGAGGTCGAGGGCGAGAGCGTCAACGTCACCCGCGAGGTCGACGGCGGGCTGGAGACGCTTCGGCTGAAGCTGCCGGCGATCGTCACCACCGACCTGCGCCTCAACGAGCCGCGCTATGCCAGCCTTCCCAACATCATGAAGGCCAAGTCCAAGCCGCTCGCCCAGAAGACTCCGGCCGATTACGGCGTCGACACGGCGCCGCGGCTGACGACCCTGGGCGTTCGCGAGCCTTCGAAGCGCGAGGCGGGGATCAAGGTGCAATCGGTGGACGAGCTGATCGACCGCCTCCGGACCGTGGGAGTGATTTGATGAAGACGCTCGTTCTCGTCGAGCATGAAGGCGGCCAGCTGAAGGACGCCACCCTTTCCGCGGTCACCGCCGCCTCGAAGCTGGGCGAAGTGCATCTGCTCGTCGCCGGCGAGGGCGTCGGCGCGGTCGCCGAGCAGGCCGCCAGAATCGCCGGAGTCGGCAAGGTCCATGTCGCCGACGGCGCGGCCTTCGCCCACCAGCTGGCGGAGAATGTGGCGCCGCTCGCGGCCGGCCTGATGCAGGGCCACGACGCCTTCGTCGCCGCCTCGACCACCACCGGCAAGAACGTCGCTCCGAGGGTCGCCGCACTTCTCGACGTGATGCAGATTTCCGACGTCGTCGCGATCGAGGGCGAGGACACGTTCCAGCGGCCCATCTATGCCGGCAACGCGATCGCCACGGTCAGGTCGTCCGACGCCAAGAAGGTGCTGACGGTGCGCGGCACCGCGTTCGAGAAAGCGGCGGCCGAAGGCGGCGGCGGGCAGATCGAGGCGGTGTCCGGCGGCGAGGATGCCGGCCTGTCGAGCTTCGTCGGAGCGGAGATCGCCGCGTCGGAGCGGCCGGAGCTGACCAGCGCCAAGATCATCGTCTCCGGCGGGCGGGCGCTGGGCTCGGCCGAGCAGTTCCATGCCTTCATCGATCCGCTCGCCGACAAGCTCGGAGCCGCGGTCGGCGCCAGCCGCGCCGCGGTCGACGCCGGCTATGCGCCCAACGACTATCAGGTCGGACAGACCGGCAAGATCGTCGCTCCGGAAGTCTATTTCGCGGTCGGCATTTCCGGCGCGATCCAGCACCTGGCGGGGATGAAGGACAGCAAGCTGATCGTCGCCATCAACAAGGACGAGGACGCGCCGATCTTCCAGGTCGCCGATCTCGGCCTGGTCGGCGATCTCTTCAAGCTGGTTCCGGAGCTGACGGAGAAGCTCTGACTCCCCTCCCTGCAAGGGAGGGGCCGGGGGTGGGTAGTCGAGCGAAGCGAGACTTCCGCCGGGTCCGAGTTTCGCCCGCCTTCGGCGGACCCACCCTCGATCCCCCCTTGCAGGGAGGGAAGAACTCTTGGCCCGCCGCCCCGTCGTGCTAAGGCTCGCCGCGCGTCCACCGAGGGGTCCCGAAATGCACAAAACGCGAAAGCTCATCGCCTTCATTCTCGTTACCGCCGCCGCGCCGGCTCTGGCGGCCGGCTACACGCCCGTTTCCGACGCCGCGCTAGGCCCCATTCTGGCCAAGCCCAGGTCGGCGGCCGAAGTGACGGCGATGTGCGACCGGCGGATCGCGGCGATCGGAAGCCTGCAGTCGAAGGTCGAGGCGATGCCGCTGACGACCGCTCCGGCGACCCTGCTCGCCGCCTATGACGACCTCTACAATCTCGCCGTCACCGCCGCCTTCGCCGAGCCGCCGCTGATCAAGGACACCAATCCCGACGCGGCGATCCGGACCGCGGCCGAGGAATGCGTGCAGAAGACCAACCAGGTGGTGACCCGCTTCCAGATGTCGCGGCCGGTCTACGAGCGGCTGCAGGCGGTCGAGCGCGCCGGGGTGGCGCCCGAGCTTCGCTACACGCTGGCGCGCCAGCTCGACAATTTCCGCCGCGCCGGTGTGGCCAGGGACGAGGCGACCCGCAAGCGGATCGAGGCGCTCCAGAACGAGATCACCCAGACCGGGATCGAGTTCGACCGCAACATCAACGCCAATCACCCCGTGGTGAAGGCGAAGCCGGAGGAGCTGGCCGGAGTTCCGCAGGACTATCTCGACCGCCACAAGCCCGGCGCCGACGGCATGGTCGAGATCAAGATGACGGGAGCGGACATCGCTCCGATCCTGCAATATGCCGACAGCGCCGCGCTCCGCAAAAGGGTCCAGACCGCGTGGCTGAACCGCGCCTATCCGGCCAATGACGCCGTCCTGAAGAAGCTCTTCGCCCAGCGCGCCGAGCTCGCGTCCCTGCTCGGCTATCCCAATTTCGCGGCCTACGACCTCGCCAACCGCATGGCCCGCGACCCGGTCCGGACCCGGGCGTTCGTCGACCAGATCGCTGCGGCGGCCCGGCCGGTGGGCGAGAAGGAGGCGGCCCGGCTTCTGGCCCGGCTGCGCAAGGACGATCCCAGGCTGGCCGGCCTCAGCGCCTCCGACGCCGGCTATGCCATGCGGCTGGTCCGCAAGGAGACGTTCGACGTCGATCCGGCGGTGGTCCGCACCTATTTCAGCTTCGACAAGGTCCGCTCCGGCATCTTCAGCCTCACCCAGGATCTGTTCGGGGTCCAGATCCGCCCGTGGACGACCGAGGTCTGGTCTCCGGAGGTCAAGGCCTATGAGCTGGTCGAGAAGGGCCAGGTGATCGGCCGCTTCTACCTCGACATGCATCCGCGCGACAACAAATACACCCATGCGGCGATGTTCCCGGTCCGGATCGGAATCAAGGGGCGGGTGCTTCCGGCCGCGGCCCTGATCACCAACTTCCCCGAGGGGCTGATGGAGCACGGCCAGGTCGAGACCTTCCTCCACGAATTCGGCCACCTCCTGCACTGGCTGTTCGCCGGCCAGCGCGAATATGCGATGCAGAATTTCGGAGAGATCGAAAATGACGTGATCGAGGCGCCCTCGACCCTGCTCGAGGAATGGGTGTGGGACGCCGATACGCTGGCCAAGTTCGCCACCGACGCGCAGGGCCGGCCGATCCCGCGGGCGCTGGTCGACAAGATGGTCGCCGGCCGCAATTTCGGGCGCGCCTTCGGAACGATGGGCCAGCTCGGCCTCGCCAGCGTCGCCCTCGATTATTATTCGTCCCCGATGGGAGAGGTCGACCTCATCCGGCGCTTCAACGAAACCTACGGCCGCTACGCCCTCGCCCCCTTCCCGGAGGGGAGCCACATGCACGCGTCGTTCGGCCATCTGAGCGGCTACGGCGCCTCCTATTACACCTATCAATGGTCGGAGGCGCTCGCCGCCGACCTGCTCAGCCGCTTCCGCAGGGCCGGGCTTCGCGACGCCGCCACCGCCCGCGCCTATCGCGAGCTCATCCTCGCGCCCGGGGGATCGGCCTCGATGAACGATCTGGCGAAAAGCTTCCTCGGCCGGGACTGGTCGGTCGACGCCTATCGCCGGGAGCTGGAGGGCGGCGGCGAATAGGAGGAATAGGATAGGCTGATCATATCCGCTCCTCCTGAGTAGGGACTGAGCCCGGCGAAGGCCCGTATCGAAGGACGGTCCTTCGATACGCCGCTTCGACTTCGCTCAGCGGCTACTCAGGATGAGCGGTTCAAATCAAACCGGGGCCAGGCCCCTGAAACCCCGAGAGGAACGCCGCCACGTTGGCGCCCAGGGCGTCGACCGCATAGCCGCCTTCCATGACGATCAGGGTCGGCAGGCCGAGCGCGGCGATCCGGCGGGCGACCGGGGCGTAATCGGCCGTCTCCAGCGCGAACGAGCAGATCGGATCGCCGGCGAAGGTGTCGGCGCCGAACGAGCAGACGAGGAGGCCGGCGCCGAAGCCGGCGATCGCTTCCAGCGCCGTGTCGAGCGCCGCTTCGTAATCGCGCCCGGCGGTGCCGCGGGCCAGCGGCAGGTTGAGAGTCGCGCCCTCCCCTTCGCCGGCGCCGGTCTCGTCGGCATGGCCCCAGAAGAAGGGGTAATCGGTCCGCGGATCGGCGTGGATCGAGGCGAAGAAGACGTCGCCGCGCTCGAGGAATATATCCTGGGTGCCGTTGCCGTGATGATAATCCACGTCGAGGATCGCGACCCTGCCGGTGCCGGCGGCGAGCGCGGCCTCGGCCGCCACCGCCGCGTTGTTGAGGTAGCAATAGCCGCCCATATAATCGGCGCCGGCATGGTGGCCGGGCGGACGGCACAGAGCGAAGGCGGCGGGCTCTCCCGCCAGCACCGCTTCGAGGCCGGCCAGGGCCGTCTGGGCGGCCCAGTAGGCGCTCTCCCAGGTGCCCTCGGCGATCGGGGTCGATGCGTCCATGCTGTACTGGCCGAGGCGCGCGTCGATCCGGTCGAGGTCGAGCGGACGGCGGCCGACCACGGGCCAGACATAGCCGGCGGCGTCGCCGGGACGCCCGGCCGACTTCCACTCGGCGAAGGCGGACTCGAGGAAGTCGAGATAGGCTCGGGGATGGACCCGAAGCAGCGGCGCCTCGCCCCGGTCCTCCACGGCGTGAGTCGCTCCGAGCGCGGCGAGCATCGACTCGACCCGTCCGCAATGCTCGGCGAAGGGCACGAAGCTCCCGTTGTGCAGTTCCCGCGCCGGCGCGTGCAGGCGCTGCCGCTCGTCCCAGAAAATTCGCACTATGTCCCTCCCCCTCCCCCTCTCCCCGACGGGGAGAGGGCCGGGGTGAGGGGGTTCAGCGTCCGAGGCTTCCCTCCAGCGCCCGACACCCTCACCCTGCCCTCTCCCTCAAGGGAGAGGGGGGGCCTTATCCTGCGCCTCACCTTCCCAGATCCTTCGGCAGCGTCGGCTCCGACAGCATCTTCTCCATCGCCGCCCAGCGCGCCGCCGGATTGGCGCCGGCCCGCTCCACCGCCAGGCGCACCATGTCGAGCCCGAGGCCGTAATTGATCACGTAGGAGCGATATTGCTCGGTGAAGGCGATCGATTGCTCCGCCCGCGGCCTCGATATCAGCTGGTATCTACGCGCCAGCTCGATCGCCCGGGAACGGTCGATCCGGCCTTCGAGATAGTCGCGGGCGATGGTGAAGCGGGCTCCGGCCAGCTCCTGTATCGCTTCCTCAAGCCGGAAGTAGGCCGCGGCGTCCTTCGCCGGAAGCCCGGCGAGCGGGTAGAGGACCGCCGTCTCGAAGCGCAGCCGCTCCTCGCCGGGAAAGGCGAGGGCGATGCCGTAATTGGCCGAGCCCTCGGCGATGAAGCTTTGCGGCGAGTAGAGGGGGTAGAGAGTGAATTCGGTCCAGCCGCGGGCCTTGGCCAGCTTCTGCTCGAGCAGCATGTTGTAGACGTGATGGCCGGGATAGCCTTCGTGGCAGCCGAGATCGACGGCGCGGCTGATCCGGATGGGATGGTCGGTGTTCACCTGGATGAGGCTGTGGGCGTCGCCCTTGTACCAATTGTAGCCGCCCCAGCTCTTGCCGGTGACGAATTCGAGCGTGAAGCGCTCGTTCGCGGGCAGAGCGATGTGGCGGAGGGTGCGGCGGCGGCATTCGGCGATCGCCGCGCGCATCACCGGCTCCAGCCGCTCGCGGGGGATGATGAAGCGGCTCTGGAAGTCGCCGACCCGCCCGGCGAGCGGCCCGCTGCCGGGTACCAGCCGCTCGATCCGGGCGAGCACCGGATCGTAGGCGGAGAGCGGCTTGAGCTCCGGCCGGACTCCGAACAGGCCCTCGGCCTCGTCGGCGAAGGCGAGCTTCTCCCCCTGCATCATCCTGAGTCGGGTCGAGGCCGCCCTCAGCTGGGCGAGCAGGAAGTCGCGCCTCCGCCGCTCCATCGGATCGAGCCGGGAGTCGGCGATGCTGCGCAGGCGGACGCTCAGCACTCCGGCGCGCGCGGCGAGGTCGGGGAGCGTGACGGGCTTCAACTTCGCCTCGGCCTGCCATTGGGCGGGGCCGAAATAGGAGTCGATATAGCCCTCCTCCTTCTCGCCGATGGCGAGCTGGAGCTTCACATAGTCGCGGGCGATCGAATCGAGCGAATCGCGGGCATCGCCGGTCGAGACGCAGGCGGCGAGGAGCAGAGCCGCCAGGACGATCAGCCATTTCATGCCTTGCGCTCCTCAAGCCGTTCGACGTCGCCGTCGTCCTCGATCTCGCCGTCCTGAAGCGCCTCCTCCTCCTGATGGTGGTCGTGGCCGGGCGCGAGCCGAAGCACCAGAAAGCCGCCGAGCGCGGAGAGGAAGGAGCCGGCGAGGATGCCCAACTTGGCCTCCTCTACCCGCGCCGAATCGCCGGGGAAGGCGAGGGCGCCGATGAACAGGCTCATCGTGAAGCCGATCCCGCAGAGCATGGCGACGCCCCAGACCTGAAGCCAGGTGGCGCCGCGAAGGCGCGAGGCGAGGCCGAAGCGGACGGTCAGCCAGACGGCGCCGAAGATGCCCAGCTGCTTGCCCAGGAAGAGGCCGGCCGCGATTCCGAGCGGAAGCGGCGCGGCCAGCCGGTCCAGCCCCACGCCCGCCAGCGACACTCCGGCATTGGCGAAGCCGAACAGCGGCACGATCAGGAACGCGACCCACGGGCTGAGGCCGTGCTCGAGCCGGTGGAGCGGCGAATCGGCCGAATCGGGCGTGCCCGGGGTCGCGACGATCGGAATGGCGGCGGCGGCGAGCACCCCCGCGACGGTGGCGTGCACGCCCGACAGCAGCACCGCGTACCAGAGCAAGGCGGCGCCGATCAGATAGGGCCAGACCCGGCGCACGCCGCTCTTGCCCATGGCGTACATGACGAAGAGGATCGCCGCCGCCGCGCCGAGCGCCAGCGTGTCGAGCGAGGCGGTATAGGCCAGGGCGATGATCGCGACGGCGCCGAGATCGTCGGCGATGGCGACGGTGGTGAGGAAGAGCTTGAGCGACGTCGGCGCCCGGCTGCCGAGCAGCGCCAGGACGCCGATCGCGAAGGCGATGTCGGTCGCCGCCGGAATTGCCCAGCCACGGCTGAGCCCGTCAGCGCCGGCGGTGAAGGCGAGATAGATTGCCGCCGGCACCGCCATTCCGACGGCCGCCGCGATCACCGGCAGCCGCCGCCGGTCCCAGGTCGAAAGTCGCCCGTCGACGAACTCGCGCTTTATCTCCAGCCCGACGAGCAGGAAGAAGACGGCCATCAGACCGTCGTTGATCCAGAGGTGGACGGTCATGGGCCCGAGCTTGTCGGACAGGACCGGTCCCGTCTCGAGGTGGAGGAGGTGCTGGTATGCGTGCGCCAGCGGCGAGTTGGCGACGATCAGCGCCAGCGCCGCCGCCGCCATCAGCACGATTCCGCCGCTGGCCTCGCTTTTCAGAAATGCCCGCAGCGCGGAGCGGGGGCGCCGGCGTAGTTCGGAAACCATGGCGGCGGCTGTAGCGGGGGAGAGGCACGGAGGAAACGGTAAGAGTTTGGGCGCGCTGGCCGCTTGCGGTTCGACCGGCCACGTAAACGATCTTCCGATAAGGTCCCGTCGCCTCTTATTCCGCGCCGCTGATCGGACTATGCCGCGGAGGGTAGATGGCCCTTGAGCTCGACTCACGAGCAGAGAGGGAAATGAACTTGGCGGATCGGGGCGGTGGCGGAGGCGGTGGGGGCGCCGGCAGGGGCACTGCATCGGTGCCGTCCGGACCTGGAGCTCGTCTCGACCGGCTCGAGATGGAAGTAGGTCACCTGCGAAACGTGACGGACAGGGTGGACGGCACGGTTTCGGCGCTTCGCAAGGCGGTCGAGGATCTGAGGGTCGATTATGCCAGGTTCGACGAACGTTCGAAGCACTTTCCGACCAAGGGGTTCATCTTCTCGACCGCGGCGGCGATGCTTGGAGCGGCAACGGCACTGACGGCTCTGATCGTTCGCTTTCTCCCGCCAGCTTAGGAGCTGGTCGCCTCCATCGGCATGCCTTACCCGTCGCAGGCGCAGCCCTTGCCCTTGTGACAGGTCTTGTTGCGGGCGATGCAGCTGTCGCCGCAGGCCTTGCCCGCCCTGCAGACCTTGCAGCAGGAATAGCCCTGCGCCGCCGCCGTCCCGATCATGCACGGAGTCAGCGAAGCCGGGCCCAGCGTCAGCGCCGCGGCGGCGATCAGGATGGCGCGCATCTTCAGGAAGCCCACCCGCGGTAGGTGGGATCGAAGATCCGGTTGAGCGCGTGGGCGAGGCGGATTCCCGCCCGCCGCAGCCGGGCCTCGATGATCGGCTTGGCGCGATCCAGATAGTCGTCGTCGACGGCCTGCGCGCGTTCCTGATCACCGGCCGCGAACTCGCGCCTGGCGGCCGAATACCAGCAGGCTGCGGACTTGCGGACGCAGTAGCCGGTGCGGCCGGCGGTCGTGATCTTGTAGGATTCGCCGGCCCACTGCCAGGGCTGCGAGCGAACCCAGCTGCGCCGCTGGCCGTCGGTGATCGAGCCGTTGAGGAGCGCGGCCGCGGCCCGGGCCCGGGCCACGCGGTCGGTGCCCGGGCTGAAGATCCGGCGCTCGATGACGCAGCTGTCCCAGACCGAATGGAGGCTGGCCTCGAAGCTTCCCGAGCACAGGCCCGGCGCCTTGATGCTGTTGCCGCCGCGATCGTCCTCGAAGGAGATGTGGAGCGGCTGGTGGAGGTCGCCGAACCAGTGGCCGATGTGGAGGATCGCCGTCGCCTTCCGGGCGCCGGGCGCCGAGCTGGAGCGGAGGATGGCGAGATCGCTTTCGATCGCCCCGAGCACGCAGGGCCGTCCGCCCGGGCAGCCGGGGCCGATCCGGCGGTCGGTGCGCGGATAATTGGCATAATGCTCGCTCGGCCGCGAAACCGGCTTGTTGTCGGGAAAGATGCAGGTCTCGGTGAAGCTGGCATAGCGGCCGTCGAGCGCGACCAGCCGGTCGACCTCCGCCTTGGCCGCGGGAGTGAGGTTGAGATAGCCGATCTCGCAGACCGTGTAATGGCCGCCCTGGCCCCAGGCATGAGCCGGGGCGGGAATAAGAAAATATAAGGATGCGAGTGCCGCCGCGATGATCCAGCGCATGAGCCGTGTCCCCCCAGACCGGTTGGTGGCGCCCGCGAAGGGAGCGCCGCCTGATTATATCCGATCTAGAGATATACGCGAATCAAATACGCCGGAGCGGGCCGGCCATCGAGGTCAATCGGCCTCCCGGAAATAATCCGCCGTGATCGAGCCGTCGCGCCCGATGACGATGCGCACATTGTCGCAGCCGCCCGGCTTGTTGTCGTCGTCCGGGCCGATCTTCGCCTTGTTGTCCGGGCAGGTGTCGTCGTTGAGAGCGGTGCTCCAGACCGTGCCGCGCCTGGCATATTCCTTGATGACGACCTCGTCGGGCAGAACGGTCCCCGAATAGGCCTTCGGACCGGCCGACACGACGTAATGGCTGGCCTGAACGGCATCCAGGAACACCGACCTCGACGAGGTCATGCTGCCGTGATGACCCGCGACCAGAATGTCGGAACGAAGGTGAATCGCGCAGCAGGCCAGCAATTTCCCTTCGGCCGAATTGGGCCTGGGAATTTCGCTCGGCGCCTTGCGGCCGCCGGCCTCGCCGTCGCCGGGAAGAAGCACGCTTCGCCCGCCGAGGAGCAGGCGGGCGACGACGCTCGCGTCGTTGAAGTCGGAGGGGCCCTTACGCGTGCCGTCGGCATGGAGGATCATCATCGACGCATTGTCGCCGAGCGGGACGACGGCGTTCGAGATCTGGCTTGCGCGCGGCACCCGAAGGATGGTGGCGGGCCGCTTCCTGCCGTGGCAGCTCGACTTCCTGACCCTGACCTCGTGGAAGCCGCCGCTCCCGAGCGCGTTGTGATAGGCGACGCCCGGCTCGGCGATGACCGCGTCGAGGAACGCGCGATAGCCGCACGTGTCGTTGAACGCCCCGGAATCCCAGACGTCGCGCACCTCATAGGTCTCGAACACGTCGTCCATCATCTCGACATGGTCCTTGTGCGGGTGGCTGAGGATCACATGGTCGAGACTTGTCATGTCCGGCCGCACCTTGCGCAGATAGGCCAGCACGCGGTCCTTGTCCTTGCCGCGCCGGGCATCGTCGTTGCTGCCGGCGTCGTAGAGCAGGGTGAAATCGTGCCCCTCGACGAACACCGACAGGCCGGTGCCGACGTCGATGGCGTGGACGACGTAGGTTCCCGCGGGCGGAGGACCGGCCGCGACCGGAACGGCGGCGGCGGAAGGAGCCGGAGGTTGCGCCGCCCGGCCCACCGCCGGCGCCAGGCCGAGCCCGGCGATCAAGATTCCAATTGCCCACCCGTGCATGGCCGAGATCCCCCCACGGCAGGCGGCGCTCCCCCGCGCCGCGCCGTGGCCAGGATATAAGGAATCTCGATCTGTGCATCTGTAATTTCAATTCTCGTTCGAACCGGTCCGGCTCCCCGCTCGCGCGGAAATTCGCCGGTTTCGAAAAACTCTTGCCAATCGTTCCGCGAAAACGGATGATGCCGCCGTCCGTTCGGGGGGCAGATCCATGGACATGGCGGAGCCGCTGTTCGGCGCGGCGGATTTCATCATGCGCGAAGCGGCGCTGTTCGCCGCCACGGGATTCCTGGTCCTGGGGCTGAGCGACCTCGCGGTGGATTTCCTTTGGCTCGGCGGGCGCGTTCGGCGGCTGGGTAGACTGGCCGCCGCACCGCCGGCGCCGGACCGGCCGGGCCTGCTGGCCGTCTTCGTTCCCGCCTGGGATGAGGCCGCGGTGATCGGCGACATGCTGAGGGAGGCGGCCGCCGCCTGGGCCGACGGCGACTGGCGAATCTATGTCGGCACCTATCCGAACGATCCCTCCACCCTCGCCGCGGCGGCCGCGCCGGCGGCGGCGGAGCCGAGGATCAGGATCGTGACCGGCCGCTCACCGGGGCCGACGACCAAGGCCGACTGCCTGAACCTTCTGTGGCAGGCGCTGCTCGCGGACGAGGCCCGGGAGGGCCGGCGGGCGAAGGCGGTGGTCCTCCACGACGCCGAGGATGTCGTCCACCCGGCCGAGCTTCGCCTGTTCGACGGGCTGATCGAGCGGTTCGACCTCGTCCAGCTTCCGGTGCTGCCCCTCATCCACCCTCATTCGCGCTGGCTCGGCGGCCATTATGCCGACGAGTTCGCCGAATCGCACGGCAAGGAAATGGTCGTGCGTGGCGCGCTCGGCGCCGGCCTCCCCTCGGCCGGCGTCGGGTGCGCCTTTTCGCGCCGGGCGCTGGGCCGTCTCGCCGCGGAGAGGGACGGGCTGCCGTTCGACTCCGACAGCCTTGCCGAGGATTATGAGCTCGGCCTCAGGATCGCGGAGTCGGGAGGGCGCTGCGCGTTCGTGCGTTGCCCGGCGGAAGGCGGCGGCCTCGTCGCCACGCGCGAATATTTCCCGGGCACGCTGGCCGCCGCGGTCCGGCAGAAGGCGCGGTGGACGACCGGCATCGCCTTGTCGGGCTGGGACCGGCTCGGCTGGAGCGGCGGCGCGGCGGAGCGGTGGATGCGGCTTCGCGACCGGCAGTCGCTCCTGGCGGCGATCCTGCTCTGCGCCGGGTATCTGGCGCTGGCTTTGTGGCTTGCCCTCAAGGCCTGGCAGGGCGCGGGCGGCGCCGGGCCGGCGCCGCTGCCGTCGGTCCTGTCGGCCCTCGTCACCGTCAATCTCGGCCTGCTCGGCTGGCGGCTCGCCGTCCGCGCCGGCTTCACGGCCGCCGCTTACGGCTGGCGGGAGGGGCTTCGGGCGGGGCCGCGAATGGCGGTCGGCAATGTCGTACTTGTGCTCTCCGCCGCGTCCGCCTTGTCGCGCTACCGGGCGCTTCGGCGCGGCGGCCGGCCGCGCTGGGACAAGACGGCGCATATCTTCCCCGCCGGCCGCTCCGCCGGATGAGGAGCTCGCCGCCGCTGCGCTTCCTGGCCTTGGTGCTCGGAGCCTGGGCGGCGGTGAGGACGGCGATCCTGGCTCCACCTTGGCCGACGCCGCCCGCCGACGCCGCCGGCGCCGTGCCCCGCCCGGCCACCGCGCTCCCGGCCGGGCCAGCGATCCGCCCGGCATCCGCGTCGGCACGCGCGGTTTCCCCGACGCCTTCGATCCAGGCCTCGCCCCGGCGGCGGCTGAACCCCGGGCCTTGGCCGCCCCCTCTGCCGCCCTCGGCCGGCACCCTCATCGAAGCGCCGGCTGTGAAGACCGCCGCCGCGATCCCGTCCGCCGCACCGCCGCCATCTCTTCCGCCGCGGGGGAACGGCCCCGAATCCGCCCGGCCGGGGCGATGGTCGCTTTCCGCCTGGGCCTTCGTGCGGCAGGGCCCGGTGCGGCCGCTCGCCCCGGGCGGCCTGCTCGGCGCAAGCCAGGCCGGCGCGCGGCTCGCCTACCGGCTGAACCGAGACCAGGCGCGGCCGCTCGCCTTGTTCGGCCGCCTCGCGTCGCCGTTGCGGCGCCCCGCGGCCGCTGAAGCGGCTTTCGGCGTCGACTGGCGCCCCTCCAGGCAAGCCCCCATCCATTTCTCGCTGGAACGGCGGCAGGCGCTCGGCCGCGAGGGCCGCTCGGCCTTCGCCCTCACCGCTTACGGCGGAGTCGGCGACGTGCGGCTCGGCCGCTTCCGGATCGACGCCTACGTCCAGGCGGGCATGGTCGGAGCGCGATCCCGCGACCCCTTCGGCGACGGCGCGGTCCGCCTGTCGCTCCCGGCGGGCGAACGCCTTCGCCTCGGCGGCGCAGCCTGGGCCGCCGCCCAACCCGGAGCGTCGCGCCTCGACCTCGGGCCGCAGGCATCTTTTCGGCTGCCCGCCGCTGGCCGCTCCGTCACCCTCGCCGCCGACTGGCGCTTGCGTGTCGCCGGCAAGGCCGAGCCCGGCTCGGGCCCGACGCTGACCCTCGCCACGGACTTCTGACCTCCCCGCCCTTCCGCACCGGGCCGCCAGCGGCTAGTCAGTGCGGCGTGGACATCTACCTTCCCATCGCCGGCCTGTCGGTCAACGCGCTGGCGATCGTCCTGCTCGGCGGAATCGTCGGCCTGCTGACCGGGATGGTCGGGGTCGGCGGCGGCTTCCTGACCACGCCGATCCTGATCTTCTACGGCATCCCCCCGCCCGTCGCGGTCGCGTCGGCGACCACCCAGATCACCGGCACCAGCGTCTCCGGAGTGCTCGCCCACCGCCGCCGCAAGGGCGTCGACTACCGGATGGGCGCGGTGATCATCGCGGGAGGGCTGCTCGGCGCGCTGGCCGGGGGCGGCCTGTTCAGGCTTCTCCAGGACGCGGGCCAGATCGATACCGTCATCTCGCTCCTCTACGTCATCCTGCTCGGAACGATCGGAGTGATGATGGCCCGGGAATCCGCGACCGCGCTCGACATCATCAAGCGCAAGGAGAGCGTGAAGAAGCCCAAGCGCCACAACCCGCTGATCGCGGCGCTGCCGATGCGGTGGCGCTTCTATCAGTCGGGCCTCTACATCTCGCCGCTGGCGCCGCTCCTGCTCGGCTTCGGCGCCGGAATGCTGACGGTGCTGCTCGGCGTCGGCGGCGGCTTCATCGTCGTTCCGGCCATGATCTACCTGCTCGGAATGTCGGCCCAGGTCGTGGTCGGCACCTCCCTGCTCCAGATATTGTTCGTCACCGCGGCTACCACCCTCATCCACGCCACCACCACCAAGTCCGTCGACATCGTCCTCGCCGGCCTGCTCCTCCTCGGCTCGGTGATCGGCGCCCAGTTCGGAGCCCGGCTGGCGCAGAAGGTGAAGCCCGAGCTGCTGCGCATGTTCCTCGCCATCATCATCCTCGCCGTCGCCTTGCGAATGGCGATCGGCCTCGGCTGGCGGCCCGAGGAAATCTACACGTTGCAGGTGCTGTGACGAGGCTGCGCGCCCTCCTCCTGCTGCTGGCCGCGCCGCTCGCGCTCGGCGCCGCCAAGCCGCGGCTGGTGCCCGACGTGTCGCAGAGCACGATCGAGATTCGCTACAGCTTCACCGGCGCCGAATTGCTGCTGTTCGGCGCCATCCTCTATCCCGGCGGGCGGACGCCGACCGAGCATGCCGACATCGCCGTGGTGGTGAAGGGCCCGGTCCGGCCCCTGGTGGTGCGCGAGAAGCAGAAGGTGGCCGGAATCTGGATGAACGTCGAGGCGGCCCGCTTCCGCTCGGCTCCCGCTTTCTACGCCGTCGCCTCGTCCCGCCCGCTCTCCAGGCTGGTCGACGAGCGGACTGCGGCGATTTACGAGCTCGGCCTTCAGAACCTCTCGCTGTCGCCCGGCGCCGGTAAGCCGGTCGAGGTCCAGCGGCGCTTCGAGGCCGGCCTGATCGACCTGATGCAGCGCCGCAGGCTCTATATCGAGGATCCCGACGGAGTCACGATCACCGACCACGTCCTCTATCGCGGGCGGATCAGCATCCCGTCGCTGGTTCCGGTCGGCAATTATACGGCCGAGACCTTCCTCATCAAGGACGGCCGGGTGATCGCCGGAGCGACTCGCGAGATCCGGATCGAGAAGCTCGGCTTCGAACGCGACGTCGCCGCCGCCGCCGACCGCTGGTCCTTCGCCTACGGCCTCGCCGCGGTGGCGATGTCGCTTCTGCTCGGCTGGGGCGGGAGCCTGGTGTTCCGGAAGGGCTAGGCGTCATCCCGGCGAAGGCCGGGATCCATGAACACCGTGGCGGGGAAGATGAACCCCTGTCCCTGGTCTCCGGCCTTCGCCGGAATGACGAAGGACAGGAAAAGCAGTTGTTTACCCCTCGCTGCTAGGAGGGTCGGCGCAAAACAGCCGGGGGCAACGACGCTCGCATGACCGACATGATGAACTTCAAGACCGTCTCCATCGCCGACGAGGCGGAGGAATTCGCCCCCACCATCCGGCCGCGAATTCCGCAGCCGATGCGCCACGCGCCGATCGGGAAGGTGGTCGACATTCGCGGCGGCGGGGGCCGCATCCAGCTCGAAGCGGCGCGAGTGGCCGAGATCGCCCGCGATCCCGATCCCAGCATCGCCCTGTCCGGACAGGTCGGCGGCCACGTCAAGCTCGAGGCCGGAAACCGCTGGCTGCTCGCCAACGTGCGAAGCCTCACCCTCCGCGAAGGCGAGGCGGGAATGGTCTCGGCGGACATCGACTTCCTGGGCGAAGGCGAGGAGGACGAGCAGAGCGGCAAGCTGATCAACTTCCGCCGCGGCATCACCGGCTACCCGCCCCCCGGCGCCAAGGTCTTCCCGGTTTCCGGCCAGGACATGCGGCAGATGTTCGCAGCCGACGAGCGCGCCCATATCGAGATCGGCACCGTCTATCCGACCAAGGACGTTCGCGGCGCCCTCTACGTCGACGCCCTGCTCGGCAAGCATTTCGCCCTTCTCGGCTCGACCGGCACCGGCAAATCGACCTCGGCCGCCCTGATCATGCACCGCATCTGCGACCTCGCGCCCGAGGGTCATATCGTGATGATCGACCCGCACGGCGAATATTCGGCGGCATTCAAGAGCGTCGGCGAGCTGTTCAACGTCGAGAATCTGGCGATGCCCTACTGGCTGATGAACTTCGAGGAGCATTGCGAGGTGTTCATCACCTCGTCCGGCTCCGAGCGGCAGCGCGACCAGGACATCCTCGCCAAATGCCTGCTCTCGGCCCGGGCCAAGAACCGGGCGGCGGAGGGCATGACCAAGCTCACCGTCGATTCGCCCATCCCCTACGCCCTCTCCGACCTCGCCGGAGCGATCAATTCGGAGATGGGGCTGCTCAACAAGGCGACCGATACCGCCCCGTTCATGCGCCTCAAGACCAAGATCGACGAGCTGAAGGCGGACCCGCGCTACCATTTCATGTTCTCGGGGATGCTGATCGCCGATTCGATGACCAACTTCATCGGCAAGATCTTCCGCCTCCCCGCCAAGGGCAAGCCGATCTCGATCGTCGACGTCTCCGGCGTCCCGTCCGACATCGTCTCGGTGGTCGTCGCCGTGCTCTCGCGGCTGGTCTTCGACTACGCCATCTGGTCGAGGAACGAGGTGCCGCGGCCCGTCCTCCTCGTCTGCGAGGAGGCGCACCGCTACATTCCGTCGGACAAGACCGGCGGCGGCCAGTCCGTGCGCAAGATCCTCGAGCGGATCGCCAAGGAGGGCCGCAAGTACGGAGTCTCGCTCGGCCTGATCACCCAGCGTCCGTCGGATCTCGCCGAGGGCGTGCTCTCCCAGTGCGGAACGATCATCGCCATGCGCCTCAACAACGAGCGCGACCAGCATTTCGTCAAATCGGCGATGCCGGAAGGCGCGCGCGGCTTCCTCGACGTCATCCCGGCGCTGAGGAACCGGGAGTGCATCGTCTGCGGCGAGGGCGTCTCGATTCCGATCCGGGTGTCGTTCGACGACCTCGAACGCGACCGGCGCCCAGCCTCGTCCGACCCGCTCTTCTCCGAGCTTTGGCGCCAGACCGGCGACGAGGAAGCGATGGTCGCCCGGGTCGTCAAGCGGTGGCGAAGCCAGGGCCGGTAGAGTCCCAGGGCGGGAGCCGCGATTCATTCCCGCGGCCGGGGAGCCGGCGAGCGTCCGGCGCGCGATTCAACCGGGCGGCAGGACCCAGTCGATGACCTGGGTGGCGGTGGACCGCACCGGCACTCCTGCGCGGTTGCGGGCCGGATCGTAGCGCATCCGCCTGGCGAGCAGCCGGCAGCTGGTCTCGTCGAGCACCGCCGACCCGCTTGACCGGACGATGTGGCAACCTTCGACGAAGCCGTCCTCGGCCACCTCGAATCCGGCGACGACCCTTCCCGATTCGCGGTTGCGCCGCGCCCGGGCCGGATAGTCTTCCACATTGAACATTATCGACATTGGCATGAGAGGATGCGGCGCGAGCGGGCCGAAGCCCGCGATCGGCTTGAAGCGGGCGTTCCTTTCCTGACGGACTCGAAGCGTGTAGGTCAGATTGGAGGTGCAGGCGCCTTTGGGATATTTCGCGATATAGGCCTGAAAGCCCGCCGGCCGATTGGCGACGAGGGCGGCGAGATAGTCCCGGCCCTCCTCGGAATCGATGGTCTTCAGGACCTGCGCGACAAACAGCGCGTTGCAAGTGTCGAGGCCCCCCATCGGCGGCGGCACGATCACCCCCGAGGGAATGGGCGAGGGATGATACCACGGCCCCTTCGGGACCGGCAGATTCTGGACCCGGTAGAAGCGCTTGATCGCCTTGCCGCCACGCTTTCCCAGCGGAAAACGGAGCAGATAGGCCTCGTAGGCGGGGGCCGAATGGACCTTCCGGGCGAGCGCCCAGACTTCATCGTCCGATGCCGCCGGTGCCGGAGCCGTGGCGAGGAGCGCCAGCGCGATCGCAGCCACCGTCATCGTCACGATCCTCCCGATCGGCCCACGGTAGGACGATCGGAGGAAGGATGGAAGGATCAGGCCCGCGGCTTCTTCTTGCCGCCGGTCTCGGCCATGCGCGCCGCCCCGGGCTTCACCGCCAGCAAAGTCTTCAGCCTGGCCCGGAAGGCGGCGAGGCTTTCGCCGTCGAGCTGGGCGCGGCTGACGAACTTGACCGCGGCCGGATTGATCGGGACTCCGTTCTTCAGAAGCTCGTAATGGAGGTGCGGCCCGGTCGACAGCCCGGTCGAGCCGACATAGCCGATCACCTGGCCCTGGCGGACGGTCGAGCCGGCGCGGGCGACGATCCGGCTCATGTGCGAGTAGCTGGTGACGAGCCCGCCCGAATGGGCGATCCGAACCTGGTTGCCATAGCCCCCGGCCCAGCCGGCGGCGGCGACCTTGCCGTCGGTGGCGGCGAGGATCGGCGTGCCGTAGCCGGCGCGGAAATCCAGGCCCTTGTGCATCCGCGAATAGCCGAGGATGGGATGGCGGCGCATTCCGAAATTGGAGGAGACGTTGCCCGGCACCGGCCGCTGAAGCATTCCGCTCTCGCGGCCGACGCCCGAGGCCTCATACCATTCGGAGCGACCGCCCTGCTCCCATTGCATGAGCTTCAGATCCTTGCCGGTGCCGCGGTCGAGGCCGGCATAGAGGAGCCGCCCCGTCTCGGCCTCGCCGGTGGCGGCGCGGCGATGCTCGAGGATGATGTCGAAGCGGTCGCCGGGAGTCAGGCTGGAGATGCTGGTCTGGCCGGCGACAGCTCGGATATAGGCCTCTACCGCCTTGGCCGGGGCTCCGGCGGCGCGGGCCGAGCGATAGAGGCTGGAGCCGACATAGCCTTGTATCCGGAGCGGCGTATTGTCGACGGAGATGGGCGTGCGCGTGAGGGCGAGCCTGCTTCCCGTCCGCTTCAGCGACAGCTTGAGGTCGAAGCGGGCGCGCAGCGACAGCGCCGTGAGCGGCCGGGCGACGGTTCGGCTGGCGCGGCGGCCGAGCACGATGTTGATCGAGGTTCCCGCCTTGATCTGGTCGAGCGGAACGGCGGCGCCGACCAGCCTTGCGACCTCGTCCGCCTCCTTCTGGGCGACTCCCGCGCGCTCCAGCGCCCGGACGAAGCCGTCGCCTTCGCCGATCGTCGCCACCATCTCGACGGTCGGCCGCTCCGGCCGGTCGAGCAGCGGCTCGACGGCGTCGGTCGGCGCCATCCGGCGGCCGCTGTCGGCGCCGAGAGCGAGCGGCGAGATGGCGAGCGAGCGCGCCTGCGCGAACTGGGCGTCGGAAAGCGGCCGGGCCGAGGCGGCGGGGATGGGATCGAAGCCGGGCGCCAGCCACAAGGCGGCGCCGCACAGGGCGGTGCAGGTGAAGACTCCGCGAAACCAGGTGCGCGAGCCGATGCGCGAGCCGAGATCGACGACGAGATCGAAATCGCGGCGGGGCGGCGGCGCCGCGCGGCTTCCGAAGCCGCGCGGCCGAAGCGGAGAATCGAAGGCGAGCGCGGCGGCTCCGCCGCCGGCACCGGGCCTGATCTGGTTGAACTGGTACAAGGCGGAAAAAGCCCCCGCGACCCGTGAAACACCCCCCGGCCGCGGATCGTGGCCAGGTGGCGAGGACTGTGGCGAAACGGGGTTAAAGTCCAGTAAAGCAGGCGGATATCGGCGCAGGCTTGCGGTGAAGCGTAGCTCGGCGCGCGGTGAAGCGTGAGCGCCTGCGGGAACTACCGGCATCGCCGCCATGCCGGCGAAGCCCCGCATCCATGACCGCGGCGCAGGTGAGTAGGTCCCGGACGTGCTTGTTCGTGGATTTCCGGCCTTCGCCGGAATGACGGGTCCAATCCAGATCATTGCGCGCGGGGCGCGAAATGCCGATCTAGGGCGCATGAGCGAATTCGCGCGGGCGCCGCTGACGGCGATCCTTGGCCCCACCAACACCGGCAAGACCCACCTCGCCGTCGAGCGGATGGCGGCGCATTCGAGCGGGATGATCGGCTTCCCGCTGCGGCTGCTGGCGCGCGAGGTGTACGACCGGGTGGTGGCGATGAAGGGCGCCAACCGGGTCGCGCTCATCACCGGCGAGGAGAAGATCCTGCCGAAGGACGCGCGCTGGTTCCTGTGCACGGCGGAATCGATGCCGATGGAGCGGGACTTCGCCTTCGTCGCCCTCGACGAGGCGCAGCTGGGCGCCGACCCGGAGCGCGGCCATGTCTTCACCGACCGGATGCTCCACGCGCGCGGCCGCGAGGAGACGATGATCCTGGGATCCGAGACCCTGGCGCCGATGGTGCGGGCGCTCCTTCCCAAGGCGGAGATTATCGGCCGGCCGCGCTTCTCGACCCTGTCCTACGCCGGGCCCTCGAAGCTGTCGCGGCTGCCGCCACGCTCGGCGATCGTCGCCTTCTCGGCCGAGCAGGTCTACGCCGTCGCCGAGATGCTCCGGCGGATGCGCGGCGGCGCGGCGGTGGTGATGGGGGCGCTCTCGCCCCGCACGCGAAACGCCCAGGTGGCGATGTACCAGGCCGGCGAGGTCGATTATCTCGTCGCCACCGATGCGATCGGAATGGGGCTCAACATGGACGTCACCCATGTCGCCTTCGCCGGCCTCTCGAAGTTCGACGGGCACCGGCGGCGGCGGCTGACCCCGGCCGAGATGGCGCAGATCGCCGGCCGCGCCGGGCGCCACCAGCGCGACGGGACGTTCGGAGTGCTGACCCTGGAGGGCGAGCTCTCGGCCGAGTTCAGGCCCGAGGAGCTGGAGGCGATCGAGGAGCATCGCTTCGCCCCGCTCGACCATCTCTACTGGCGCGAGGGCGATCCCGATTTCCGAAGCGTCGAGGCCCTGGTCCGGTCGCTCGAGCGCCGGCCCGACGCGCCCGGGCTGCGGGCGGCTCCGGAGGCGATCGACCTCGCCGTGCTGAAGCGGCTGGCGGAAGATCCCGAGGTCGCGGCGCGGGCGCGCGGCTACGAGTCGGTGCGGCGTTTGTGGGCGGCCTGCGGCCTGCCCGACTTCCGCAAGACCGGACCCGAGCACCATGCCCGGCTGGTGGCGCGGCTCTATCTCCATCTCAGCGAAGGCGACGGGCGGATCCCGCACGGCTGGTACGCGGCCCAGGTGGCGGGGCTCGACAACGTCCAGGGCGATATCGAGACCCTCGCCGACCGGCTCGCCGGGGTCAGGACCTGGGCCTATATCGCCCACCGCCCGGACTGGCTGGCCGAGCCGGCGGCGATGGCGGAGCGCACCCGCGAGGTGGAGGAGAAGCTGTCGGACGCGCTTCACGAGCGGCTGACCCAGCGCTTCGTCGACCGCCGCACCTCGGTGCTCCTCGCGGATATCGGCCGCAAGGGCGTCGGCGAGTTCCCGGTGATCGTCGACGAGCAGGGCGAGGTGACGGTCGGCTCCTTCCCGATCGGTCGGATGGAGGGTTTCGCCTTCGAGGTCGATCCGACCGCCCGCCATTCCGACCGCAAGATGCTGCTGGCGACGGCCGAAAGGCGGCTCGGCGGCGAATTCGAGAAGCGGGCGGCGGCGCTGGCGGCGGACAGCGACGACCATTTCACCTTGCGCACCGAGCCGGGCCGGCCGGTGGCGGTGCTGTGGCGCGGGCACGAGGTGGCCCGGCTCGGACCGGGCAAGAATCTGCTGAGCCCGCGCGTGATCGTCGACCGGCGGCTCGACCGGCTGTCGGAGCGGGGGCGGGCCGTCGTGGTCGAGCGGCTCGATTTATGGGTCCGGCACCAGGTCGAGCGCTCGCTCGGCCCCCTTCGCCAGGCCGGCCTCGCCGCCCAGGAGGCCAAGGCTCCGGCGGCGGTGCGCTCGATCCTCGCCATGCTGGTCGACGAGGGGGGCATCGTCGCGCGCGAGGCGGTGGCGAAGCCGCTCGCCGCGCTCGACAAGGAGCAGAGGCGGGCGATCACCCGGCTCAGGATCCGGATCGGCGCGCTCGATCTGTTCATGCCCGACGTGCTCAAGCCGGAGGCGAGGCGCTGGCGCACCGCGCTCCGCGCCGCCGCCGCCGGCGAGGCGATGCCGGAGCTGCCGCCCGAATCGGCGGTGCTTCTCCCCTGCCCTCCCAACGGGGAAAGGCTGCTTCTCACCCGCCTAGGCTTCCGGCCGCTCGGGCCGCAAATGCTTCGGGTCGACCTGGTCGAGCGGCTCGCCCGTCACGCCCACGAGGCGCGCGCCGGCAAGCCGCAGCCCGTGGTCGACGAGGCCTTGGCGACCTCGCTCGGGCTGCAGCCGCAGGCGGTGGCGAAGCTGATGCGAGACCTCGGCTTCCGGCCCTCCGAAGGCGGGCAGGCCTGGGTGTGGCGCGGCCGGGCGCGGCGGCGCGAGGAGCCGCGCAAGCCGGAGGCGGGACATGCCTTCGCGGCGCTTGCGGGGCTGAAGCGTGGCTGACACGCTGCGGCTCGACAAGTTCCTGTGGTTCGCGAGGATCGTGAAGACCCGCTCCCTGGCCCAGACCATGGCCGAGGAAGGCCGCATCCGGATCGGCGGCCGCCTCATCGACCGCGCCCACGCGCCGGTGCGGGTCGGCGACGTTCTGAGCTTCGCCCAGCGCGGAGCGGTGCGCGTGCTGAAGGTGGAGAAGCTGCCCGTACGCCGCGGCCCGCCGGCCGAAGCGCGGGCGCTGTACAGCGAGCCGCCTGAAGCCCCGTTGACGCACGCCGCTCCCGCCGACTAGGGATTCGGCTCCAGGGAGAAGCCAATGACCTACGTCGTCACCGATGCCTGCATTCGCTGCAAATATATGGATTGCGTCGAGGTCTGCCCGGTCGACTGCTTCTACGAGGGCGAGAACATGCTCGTCATCAACCCGTCCGAATGTATCGACTGCGGAGTGTGCGAGCCGGAATGCCCGGCCGAGGCGATCCTCCCGGATACCGAGGCGGGGCTCGAGAAATGGCTCGAGGTCAACGCCACCTATTCGGCCGACTGGCCCAACATCACCCGCAAGCGGGAGAGCCCGCCCGACGCGGACGAGCATAAGGGCGAGGAAGGCAAGTTCGAGAAATATTTCTCGCCGGAGCCCGGCCAGGGGGACTAGGCTGTATCGACATTCAGGGGATTCCCTGAAGGACTGATGTCTGATTCATAGGACTCCGTCATTTGAGGCGGAGGCGGCGATGGGCATCAAGCGCTACGAGGTAAGCCACGGTCAGTGGGAGCGGATTGCTCCGATGC
>Ga0196965_1000414_pt1 | contig 26407 bp, 17 predicted proteins | sample S1_20metaG_FD_148668 | JGI IMG/M metagenome (GOLD analysis project Ga0196965, IMG submission 148668) | Soil microbial communities from Anza Borrego desert, Southern California, United States - S1_20 | ecosystem: Environmental > Terrestrial > Soil > Desert | place: USA: California | collected... | reverse complement strand
GGAGCAAGAAAGGTTGCTTTTAACATGCTTCTCAACGCTCCGCGAACGGAACCGTACACGATTGTGGAAACGTTTGCGTAAAAATAATTTTAATTTCTTAACCGGCTATTACACATAATTTTTACTTTAGGACATCGTATACCCGGAATTTTATTCCGGTATTATACGAATCAACCAAAAATCATTTTTAACTAAACCCAAACCAAATGATTAGAAAGTTTACCACTTACTTGCTGGTCTGTACGGTATTATTCGTACTAACCAGATGTAATGAGGATGAGGCGGAGTCGCCTCCAAAATCGTCAGTAACTGTCGATAGCCCGGAAGGTATGGCCTTTGAGACCGTATTTACCTTTGAGATCGATCAGGTTAATGCTGATAACATTACTTTATACCCTTACGGGCGTGCAAAAGCATCGTGGGGAACGGTTCCCGTGACTGCTTTTGAAGATGGTGTGGCGATGGTAGAATTTACCTACACACATGTTGGTGTTTTTGATGTCGTTGTTGTTACAAATAACCATACCGATGACGGTAATTTCAAGAACACCGTTTCCGAATCTATTTCAGTTGATGTAACAAGTGACCGGGCAAACCTGGAGTCCTTTGGCTTTGGTTCAGTTATAGAAGAACTGGATGAAGATGCCACATCAGTTGAAGTAACGGTTCCTTATAATGGCTTTGTTGCTACAAAAGCAAAAGCAACTTATGTTACCTCTGAATTTGCAACTGTAACTGTAAATGGCGTTGAGCAGACAAGTGAAACCACTGAAGTGGATTTTACAAATCCTGTTGTTTATAGAATCACATCCCATGATGGATCAACAACTAAAGAATATGAGGTAACTGTGAATGTTACCGCGCCTGAGCAGAACTATGATATCAAAACCTTTACCGGAACTTTACAGAGCGAAGATCGTGAAGGTCGTACGGTACTGGGATCTGTTGACAACGACAATAAAATCATTGTACTATATGATACGCTGGGAACGCCGGAAGAATATGAAAATTATTTTGAAGAGGTTGAAATAGGTTACGAGCAGTTTAGTGAATTCGCATTCATTAATTATCAAGATAAACGCCTTGCGGGACAAAAGCTTAACTTTTCAACTGAGCCGACGGAAATAACCGCCTATTCTCAAGATTCCTTAAATGTTTTTTCTGAATATAGAGTGTACGCTTTAAGTGGTGTTGAACTTCATTTGACATCACTTGATCTTGTTCCTCAGGCTATTGTAACGAGGGAGGATTTTAATATCACAATCGGTGTTTTGGAAGGAACGAATTTAGGTGCACTTAGGCTCGAAGCAGATGTTGTACTACCTCCAAATACTACCCTGGTGGGTATGTCTACACGGCAAAGTGATGAAGGTGCGGTAAATGTACCGTTCGATGATGGTGACGCAATTGACTTCACAGATGATGTGGCGTTCAATGTAACAGTTCACAATTCCGTATTGGACATCGATTATACAGTGACATATACAGTAACTGTAGAAGAGTTAAAATAACCCAACTTTAGATCAAATGATAAGATTTATAAATAACAACTGGTTGAGCTTGTTCATACTATTAGGTATTATGTCCTTTAGTGTGGTTGCAAACGCTCAGGAGCGAAATGTTTCGGGTCTCGTTACCGATGAAAACGGTTCAGGAATGCCCGGCGTTAACGTGCTGGTAAAAGGTACCTCAACAGGTACAGCTACAGATGCGGATGGTAAATTCAATATCACCGTGCCGAATGATCAGGCAACAATCGTATTTACTTTCGTTGGATATACAACAAGTGAAGTTGCGGTAGGTGCCAGAACCTCAATAGACGTACAAATGACTCCGGATATTGAAACGTTAACAGAACTCGTTGTAACGGGTTATTCTGAACAACGTAAGCGTGATATCACCGGCGCAGTATCGGTTGTGGACGCTGAAGAACTGAAAACCATCAAGGCTGCGAGTATTGGTCAGCAGCTGGCAGGTAGAGCACCTGGTGTTACGGTGAATACTTCAGGTGGACCTGGCGATGGTTCTAACATCAGGATCCGCGGTGTGAACTCGATCACCGGAAGTAGTGACCCATTGATTATTATTGATGGTGTGCAGATTCAAGGTGATAAAATGTTAACCGGTCTGAACCCGAATGATATTGAATCTATGCAGGTATTGAAAGATGCTGCATCGGCTTCAATTTATGGTTCACGTGCGAACAATGGTGTAATTATCATTACAACAAAACGCGGGAAATCAGGAAAGATCAATGTAACTTATAATGGTTATTATGGTGTTCAATCAGCGGTTGCTGGATACAACGATTTCCTGATTAAAGATCCGCTTGTATATGCACAGCAATATCACACGCTTAAAAACCCTACAACGGCAGATTTCTATGGTGGCGTAGGAGCTGCGGCGTCTATTCCTGATCTCTTTTATCATCCTACGGATAATACAGACGAGAGCACCTACAATTATCCCGAAGATCCACGTGTTGCCCCTACTTTATTTATGCGCTCCAGTCAGAACGGAACAGACTGGTGGGATGCTGTTTTTGAATCAGCGCCTATTATGAACCATAATATCGGAATTTCCGGCGGTTCGGATAATGCAACCTTTGCTGCTTCTGTCGACTATTTCAAGCAAGATGGTACCATGAAGTATACCTTCTTCGAAAGGTTCTCTGCACGTGTAAACAGCCAATTCAAAGCTGGAAGATTTACTTTCGGTGAAACGTTCTCTTTTGCGCGATCTGAAAACGTTGGACAATCTGGCGGAAATCAAAATGAGCAGAACGTAATGACACAGATTCTTAAAATGAATCCCATCGTTCCGATTTATGATATCTCCGGAGAACATTTTGCATCTGCCAAAACAACAGGCTTTAGCAATGGATCAAATCCGTTGGCTTTGCTTTATCGTAACCGCAATGACGTGGGAACAAATTATCGCCTTTTAGGTGGTATAAACGGTGAGTTTAAAATCACCGAATATTTAAGAGCAAAGACTAATTTCAATATCGACTTTGGTCAGAACTTCACGCAGGATTTTGCATTCCCAACGTATGAGAATCGTGAAGTAAATGCAACGAACTTCTTCTCTGAAACACACCGAACTGATTTTAACTGGGTATGGACAAATACCCTCCATTTTAATCAAACGTTCAATTCTGTGCATGATGTTGGCGCTTTTGTTGGTTACGAAGCAGTTAAAAACCAAGCCCGTCAGGTTGGTGGACGTTTGGATGGTTATCCATTTACCTTCACCGATATTCGCTACCTGAATCAGGCCATTGCATCAACGGTAAACAACGTGAATAGTCAGGCTCCGGTGCTGAATACCATCGCCTCCATGTTTGCGCAGGTAAACTACGCGTATAACGACAGGTATTTATTGAGTGCAACCATCAGAAGAGATGGCTCTTCAAACTTTGCAAAAGATAAACGTTTCGGGGTATTTCCTGCAGTGAGTCTTGGATGGCGTATTTCTGAGGAGACTTTCCTTCAGAACGTGACATGGCTTGATGATCTTAAAATAAGAGGGGGCTACGGAGTTACTGGTAACCAAATCATACCAACAGCCAATGCGTATGACCGTTGGGGAGCAAGATCTACTTTTGATGCTGGTTATGATATCGTCGGAGATAACAACAGCAATGCTGCGGGATATGCATTGACTAACTATGGAAACCCGACAACAGGATGGGAAGAAAACAGAATGACCAACGTCGGTTTTGATGCGACTTTCCTGGACGGCAAACTTACTGTGGTATTTGATGCTTATAAGAAGGATATTGTTGACCTGCTATATTCAGGCGCATATCCGGGACTTGCAGGTGCAGCCGGACCTCCAGCACGTAACACGGCTAACATGACCAACAATGGTTGGGATGCGGCCATTAATTACCGTGGTAATATCACGGGAGATCTCTCCTTTAACTTAGGATTGAACTTCTCACACTACAAGAACAAAATTGAATTACTTGAAGGTGATACGGAAATCCTGTTCCCTGTGGGACCAGACAAACGTTTTGGTGAAATCAATGCATGGATGTTAGGACAACCGATTGGTGCTTTCTACGGATTTCAGCATGACGGAATCTTTGAAACACAGGAAGAGGTTGATGCTATAAATCAACCAGGTGCTGCGATCGGACGATTCAAATGGAAAGATATCAACGGTGATGGTGTGATTAACGATGACGATAAAGGTTTTATCGGAAGTCCACATCCAAAGTTGACCATGGGTCTGAATATCGGTCTTAATTACAAGGCGTTTGATTTCAGCATGTTCTTATTCGGTTCATTCGGAAACAAGATTTACAACTACAACAAACTCTTCACTCATTTTGGATTTTTCAACTCAAACGTGAGCAAAGATGTGTTGACCGATTCGTGGACACCTGAAGGTGGTGGAAGTTTACCTGCTATTGATCCTGATGATAGCTTCAGCATAACCTCCAGTTCATTCTACGTGGAAAAGGGTGACTATCTGAGAGCGCAAAACATTACGGTAGGTTATACTTTACCTGTAAACCGTTTCGTTTCAAAACTGCGTGTATATGTGCAAGGTCAAAACGTGTTTACAATTTCAAAGTATAGCGGTATTGATCCGGCATTATCCAATGTGAATATTGGTGGAGCAAACACAGGTCGTGAACATTCCTGGTTAGGTTTTGATTTTGGAAACTATCCATCATCCAGAACATTTATGATTGGTGTAAATGCCACATTTTAAGGTGGATTAAATCGATGAATACTATGAAAAGAAAAATTATATATTCGGCAGCCCTGTTAACGATGTTCGTCGGGTTGCTAAGTTCTTGTAAAGAATCGTTTCTGGAAGTAGCACCCCAGGCAGCCTTAGGTGCGGAAAGCCTCGCCAATAAACCTGGTGTTGAGGCAGCCTTAATAGGCGCTTACGCGATGCTTGATGGTTATCATATCAATGATGTAAACACGTGGCCTGCTGACCCTGTAAACTGGATTTTGGGTAGTGTCCCTTCAGATGACGCCTATAAAGGTTCGGAACAGGGTGACAACCCAGAAATAACACAGCTTGAATTGTTCCAATGGAGTCCGGGCATTGCAATGTTAAATGATAAGTATGTACCGCTCTATGAAGGCGTTACACGGACAAATGCTGTTTTACGTCTTGTTGAAATTGCGGTGGGTGTAGAAGATATTAAGGACCGAGTAAGAGGAGAGGCGCTTTTCCTGCGTGCGTACTATCATTTTGAATTGTATAAGGTATTCGGAAAAGTACCCTATATGAAAGAGGACGATGTTGATTTCAGGAAGACAAACGTGGGTGCAGATCCATTGGCTGATGCGATTGCAGATCTTGAAGCTGCAGTACCTTTGTTGCCTGAGACGCAATCTGATAAAGGCCGGGTTACACGCAAAGCAGCCCGGGCTTTTCTTGGCAAACTTTATATGTACGATCTCGACTTCCCGAAAGCAATTGAGAACCTGGAGCCTGTTGTAAACAGCACAGCGCTTTCTCCTTGTCAAAGGGATGTGTTTGAGTATGCATCTGAAAATGATCCTGAAGCACTATTCAGTGTTCAGATGTCACTCAGCAATGCAGCGCAAGCCCGGAATTCAAACTGGTTAAATCAGTTGGCACAACCTAATATTTCTGGTGGTGTAACAACGTGCTGCGGTTTCCATCAGCCATCTCAAAATTTGGTTAACGCATTTAAGGTTGACGCTAACGGTCTTCCATTACTGGACGCTTTCAATGATTCTCCATTGGATCCTGCAGCCAATGCTGTAGATCCAAGATTGGATCTTACCGTTGGTAGAGATGGTGTACCGTACTGGGATTGGGCAGTACATGGTCCGAACTTCATTCGTTCAATCTCTTATTCCGGTCCTTACAGTCCTAAAAAATTCCAGCCTTACAATACAAGTCCGTTGGTAGCTGGTGGATGGAATGGTAAGGCAAATAATGGCGTAAACGTTCCAATCATCCGTTTGGCAGATGCTATCCTCTTATTGGCTGAAGCTGAAGTTGAGCAGGGTGATTTAGACCGCGCTGAAGAATTGGTTAATATGATCAGAAGACGTGCAGCAGGTTGTGCTCAAGGTCCGTTAGATTTGGGCCAGGGTGAAGCTGTCGTTTTAAATGATATTAACGATGCTTCCATTACATGGGCGAATTATGAAGTGCAACCTTATCCTGCTGGTACTTTCACCGCACAAGGTCCAGCCTATGCTAGAAAAGCGGTTCGCTTTGAAAGACGTCTTGAATTGGCACTGGAAGGTCATAGATTTTTCGATCTGAGAAGATGGGATGATATGGATCCAGGTTATGCTGCGAGTATCTTAAATGCATTTACGGCAGATCAGGAACGTCCATATTACGGTGAAGCTCAGCCTTACACTGCTAAACACCGTTGGTTCCCATTACCAACTTCGCAAGTGCAGTTGAGTATTGTAAATGGCGAACCTACATTGCAACAAAATGAAGGCTGGTAGTAACTAACCATACTTATAATTTCTTAGAAAGAGGCAGGTGTAAACCTGCCTCTTTTGTTTTAATTATTTACTTTTGTATCAGTGTTATCTTATTCATCCTAACCACTGCATTTGATGACGAGACCATTCCCGATTTTTGCCTGCCTGTCAATCTTACTTTGCATCAATGCCTGCAGTGATTCAACAAACGAAAAAAAAAGGACGGATGCTTTTTCGCAATTTACTCTCTTATCTCCTGAGAAGACCGGAATAGCATTTGTCAATGCGGTTAAAGATCAAAAAGATTTTAATGTTTTTACCTATCGCAATTTTTATAACGGCGGCGGTGTGGCGATCGGCGACATCAACAACGACAGCTTACCTGATATCTACTTTACGGCCAATATGGCCCCCAATAAACTTTACCTGAACAAAGGAAATTTTCAATTTGAAGACATCACCGAAACAGCACTTGTAAAGGGAACGAAAAGCTGGAGTACGGGCGTAACAATGACTGATGTTAACAATGATGGATACCTCGATATTTATGTATGCAACTCCGGCGATTTAAAAGGTGGAAACAAGGAGAATGAGTTATATATCAATAACGGTGATCTGACCTTTACAGAAAGTGCAGCCGCATACAAACTGCACGATAAAGGATTCTCAACCCATGCTTCTTTCTTCGATTTTGATCAGGACGGCGATCTTGATTGTTACCTTCTGAATAACAGTTTTAAATCCATCGAACGTGTTGACCAGTTTTTAATTAAACGGGAAGACCGCGATAAGGAAGGCGGTGATAAACTTTTGCGAAATGATGGAGGCTACTTTACTGATGTGAGTGAGGAAGCAGGGATATACGGAGGATGGATCGGTTTCGGACTTGGTGTATCTGTAAGTGACCTTAACGAAGATATGCTTCCTGATATCTATGTCAGCAATGATTTTTGGGAACGTGATTACCTCTACATCAATCGGGGAAATGGTACATTCTCAGAAGAGATCACTTCGCGAACAAGTATTCTTTCGGCATCCAGTATGGGGTCCGATGTAGCTGATCTCAATAATGACGGGTATGCCGATATCTTTACGACGGAGATGCTACCCGCTGATAATGTTCGCCTGAAGACAATGGCCAAGTTCGAGGAAACAAACATTAAAGAACTTAAGGTGCGAAGCAGTTATCACTATCAAATAATGCAGAACTGTCTGCATTTCAATGAAGGTGATGGACGGTTCCAGGAACTTGCTCCGTTGGCCAATGTGGCTGCCACAGATTGGAGCTGGGGCAGTTTAATGTTTGATATGAATAATGACGGGTGGAAGGATATCTTTGTTTCCAATGGCATTTACCGCGACATCACTTCCATGGATTTCTCGGATTTTGTAGCAGATCGGGATAACATAAAAAAGATTGTGCATGAAACCGGAAAATTTGACTTTGAGGATCTTTTAGCGCTCGTCCCTTCAAGTAAAATTTCCAACTATGGTTTTTTAAATCAACATGGAAAAGTCTTTCAAAACGCCACTGATTCATTAGGTCTCGGCCTGCCTTCATTCAGTAATGGAGCGGCTTACGGCGACCTGGATAATGATGGTGATATGGATCTTGTTGTGAATAATATCAATTCACCAGCGTTTATCTATAAAAATAATGGAGAGAAAGAAAAGACCCATGCTTTTCTCAAAGTTAAGTTTAACGGACCAGAGAAAAATACTTTCGGGATTGGTGCTAAAGTTTTCGTGTACACCAACCGTGGTAAACAGGTGTTTCAGAATTTTATGGCGCGCGGGTTTCAAAGTTCTGTTGAGCCGTGCGTGTTGGTGGGCTTAGGAAAAGCGGCTAAAGTTGATTCGATGGTTGTGATCTGGCCGGATAGAAAAAAGCAGGTGATCAAGGATATTGGTATTAATCAGACCATCGTTGCAAAGTACGCCGAGGCAAAGGAATTATTCAATACGACAAGTAAAGAAGTAACACCCTTATTACAGGATGTTTCAAGCCATGTATTAAAAGAAAATTATACTCACAAGGAAAATAGCTTTAACGATTTTGATCATGAACGTCTTTTACCAAGGGCTGTGTCTACAGAAGGACCGGAGATCCTGACAGGTGACCTTAACGGAGATTCGTTGGAAGACTTTGTTTTACTCGGCGCCGCGGGGGCAAGTGATAAAATATTTTATCAAAATACGGAAGGGATGTTCACGGAGTACAAGGAAAATGTTTTGGCCGCAGATTCGGTTTTTGAAAGTACCTGTGGTGCAATTTTCGATCGCGATAACGATGGCGATCTCGATATACTCATCGGTTCCGGAGGCAATGAACGACAGACCTCATTGCGCTATTACGAAAATGATGGAAAGGGAAGATTCACAAGACAATCGGACGCTATTCCAAATGTAGTGGGAGATTTTTCGTGCATAGTAACTGAAGATTTTGATCAGGATGGTAATACAGACCTGTTTATTGGAGGCAGGATAATACCAGGTAACTATGGTGTAATACCAAATAGCTATTTGTTTCAGAACGAAGGCAAGACATGGAAAGATGTAACGCCTAATGATCTTAAACAGGCCGGCATGGTTACAGCTGCCATATGGAGCGACGCGGATCAGGATGGAAAAAACGATCTCATCGTTACAGGTGAATGGATGCCGGTTATAATCTTCAGAAATACCGGGACCGCGCTTGCGCCTGGAAAAGCGCTGGCCAATACTGAAGGATGGTGGACTGCGATTAAAAAGGCGGATTTGAATAGCGATGGGTTAGAGGATATTGTATTGGGGAACTGGGGTTTGAATTCGAAATTCAAGACTTCTGTTGATAAACCGATGAAGATGTTTGTGAATGATTTTGATAGCAACGGAAAGACCGAGTTTGTCATAACATGGTATCCTCCTGCTGAAAACACAGCGTATCCGTTTGCTACGAAAATGGATTTAACTGCACAGCTTCCATTTCTTAAGAAGAAAAATTTGAAATATGCAGATTTTGCCACGAAAACATACGATGATTTATTTTCTTCTGTAGAAAAAGAAGGCGTAAAAACTTTTGTGATCAATCAACTACAGAGCTCCATTTTGTTTAACCAAGGCAAATTGAATTACGAGCTTCGTGAATTGCCAATTGAGGCGCAGGTGTCTCCGGTTTTTGCCATTGCTGTGAATGATTTTGATGGTGACAATATTGCGGACCTTTTGTTATGTGGTAATTTCTACAAGCTGAAACCTGAAGTAGGTCGGCAAGACGCTAATCATGGCGTGATACTGAAAGGCGACGGAAAAGGAAATTTTTATCATTTGCCTTCAATAGAAACCGGCATTTATATCAAAGGAGAGGTGCGGGATATTAAACAAATAAAAGCAGGATCGGATAATATAATTATCATAGGAAGAAACAATGCTCCTGTTATCGTGTTGAAAAAGAGTGGACGAGATTTACATTGATACTTTAAATTGTTTTGTTAATGATTAAGATGTTAAATAAAAATACAGTCGTACTTGCTTTAATCGTTATGGCCGGTGCCGCATTACTTGTTCGTTGCGATAAACCCGCAGATACCCTTTTTCAATTACTTCCTTCGGAAAAGACAGGGATTACATTTAATAATGCAATTGCAGAAACTGATTCCTTTAACATTCTTACCGAGGAATATATTTATAACGGCGGAGGCGTGGCTGTTGGTGATTTTAACAATGATGGATTGCAGGATGTGTTCTTTACCGGAAATGCGGTGGAAAATAAATTGTATCTCAATAGAGGGAACATGAAGTTTGAAGATGTTACAGATCATGCCGGTGTGAATAAGCCGGGGAGATGGAATTCCGGTGTGGTGATTGTTGATATCAATAGTGATGGATGGAATGATATTTACGTTACGGCAACGATGAAACCGGATGCGTCGTTAAGGGCGAATATGCTGTTTTTAAACAAAGGAAAGCGTGAAGATGGTATTCCCGTATTTGAAGAAGTTGCCGCGCAGTACGGTATCGCAGATACCGGCTACAGTACAATGGCTGCATTTTTCGACTACGATTTGGATGGTGACCTAGATCTTTATGTATTAACAAACCAACACCTGAAGAATTCTCCTTCTGATTACCGGGCTAAAGTGAATGATGGTTCGTCGCTGAACAATGATCGTCTTTACCGGAATAACGGGGATAATAATACATTCAGTAATGTTACAAAAGAAGCCGGAATTATCTTTGAAGGGTACGGACTCGGTTTAGCGATGGCAGATTTTAACGTGGACGGGTGGCCGGATATTTATGTATCGAATGATTTCGTATCAAATGATGTGCTCTATATCAATAACGGCGACGGAACATTCCGAAATGAAATCGCGAAATATATTGGTCATCAAAGCCATTCATCGATGGGGAATGATGTGGCTGACTTTAATAACGACGGGCTTCCTGATATTGTTACGCTCGATATGCTTCCCGAAACGAATACAAGAAAAAAATCAACAATCAATAACAAGAGTTACCAGACCTATATCAATAATGAAAAATATAATTACGAGCCCCAGTTTGTTCGCAATATGCTCCATGTAAACAATGGCATGCAACACGGCATACAATTCAGCGAGGTAGGACAATTGTCGGGGATACATCAGACAGAATGGAGCTGGGCTCCTTTGTTCGCTGACTTTGATAACGATGGCTATAAAGACCTGGTTATTACCAACGGGTTTCCTAAAGACATTACCGATAAGGATTTTTCTAATTACAGAACGGATGTGGAACGATTTGTAAAAATTTCGAATCTGATTGATTCTATTCCAGTAATCAAAATCACAAATTATGCTTTTAAAAATGACGGCGATTTAAATTTCAAGGATGTTTCCAAAGAATGGGGATTCGTTCAGCCGTCTTTCTCCAATGGTGCCGCATTTGCTGATTTGGATAATGACGGTGATTTGGATTTTATTGTCAGTAATATTAACGATGAAGCTTTTGTTTACCAGAATAAATTGTATAATCTGGAAAAGCAGGACAGTACTCATTTTATCAGGATTAAGCTTGAAGGTACAGCATCCAATAAACAGGCATTGGGCACCAAGATTCGCGTTTACCATGATAATAAACTACAGGTACTTGAGCACTACACTGCACGGGGGTATTTATCCTCCGTAGAGGATGTTGTTCATGCCGGTTTAGGAAAATCTGAAAAGGTAGATTCGATCATTGTAGTTTGGCCAAATGGCGCCATACAAAAGCTGGTGGATGTTAAAGCAGATCAGATGATCGCCATTCATTACAACGCAAAGGAAACTGATCTCAAAAAAAATGTTTATGGGCTTTTATCAGAAAAAAATCTGGTTCGGCCAACAAATCATCCGGGGCTGGTCTTCAAGCACAACGAAGATGACCGAATAGATTTTAATATTCAGCGTACACTACCGCATAAGTTTTCACAATCGGGTCCGGGACTAAGCGTAGGAGACGTAAACAATGATAACCTGGAAGATGTTGTAATCGGGGGATCGTACGGTGCGCTTACTACTTTGTTTCTACAACAAAAGGATGGTTCATTTAAACAGTCCAGTATTCAGGGAAACATTACCAAGGTAGAAGAGGACGAAGGGTTATTGCTTTTTGACGCTGACAACGATAATGACCTCGACTTATATATTGTAAGCGGAAGTATTGAACACGAACCTTCTTCTGAATTTTATAATGACCAGCTTTATATCAATAATGGATCAGGTCAATTTACCCTGGATCGCGACGCGTTACCAAATGTTAATGCAAGTGGTTCAGTGGTACGTGCTGCGGATATCGACGGCGATAACGATCTTGACCTCTTTGTCGGCGGCAGAGTTATACCCGGGTCATACCCGTATGCGCCGCAGAGTTTTCTGTTGCAGAATGATCAGGGGAGATTTAAAAACATAACAACAGGAAGTCATGGACTTGATTCCGTCGGTATGGTTACTGATGCACTGTTTACCGATTTCAATAATGATGGAAAAGCAGATCTGGTAGTAGTTGGTGAATTTATGGCCATTACCTTCTTCGAAAACCAGGATAGTGGCTTTAAGAAACTGGAAACAACCGGTGTTGAAAAATATGTAGGATGGTGGAATAGCTTAACTGCCGGGGATTTTGACAATGATGGAGATACAGATTATGTAGCCGGAAATTTGGGCGAGAATAACAGTTATCAAGTGCATGGTGACTTTCCTTTAAAAGTGGTTGCGAAAGATTTTGATGGAAATGGTAGCGTAGATGCGGTATTGGGTTGTTATGTAAAAGAATCACCTACCAGCGATGCGAAAAAGCTTTTTCCGGTTCATTTTTGGGATGAGTTGAATTCTCAAAGTCCACGCTTCAGAAAGCAGTTTAGCCGGTATGAACAATATGGAAACGCGACACTTACTGATTTGTTTAAACCTGAAGAATTACAAGATGCCTATACATTAGAGGCGAATCATTTTTCTTCCAGTTATATCGAAAACCTTGGCAATGGGAAATTCACAATAAAGGCATTGCCAACATTGGTTCAGGTTTCTCCTGTAAATGGAATGGTGACCGATGATATAAACGCTGATGGAAACGCTGATGTAATGATGGTAGGAAACGATTATGGCAACGAAGTTTTTGCCGGCAGATATGATGCGTTTACAGGTCTTATATTATTAGGTAATGGACGCGGTGATTTTGAAGTAATTTCCTCTTCCCGTAGTGGCTTCTATGTGCCAGGTGATGCCAAAGCACTGGCTAAGCTTTCTGGCAACGATGGCGACTTGTACATTGCAACTCAAAACCGCGACAGTTTAAAAGTTTTTTCAGTGATTAATGCGGAGGCAAATCAACTGCTGATTCCTGGTAAGCTGGAAACGCATGCAAATATTCTTTACCATGACGGGAGAAAAAGTAAGGTTGAATTTTATTACGGTGCCGGTTATCTTTCACAATCCACACGTGCGATGCGGATTCCGAAAGATGTAAAAGAGATTACGGTATATAGCTCAAATGGAGAATCACGAAAAGTACCTATTTCGGGGATTTAAGTGTTACGTCATTATCCGGTGATAATACCTAACGCCAAAGGGAGCAACTCCATGCTTTTGTAAGTTGTATTGTCTACACAATAATCAATCTTCCAACGTGTAAGCTTCATGGAGCTGCTGTGAACTATCCCTACTCTCGTTTTACCAGATTCATTTCGAAAAACTTAAACCATTGAACACCATCTTGTGAATATTCTCCTGTTTCATGCCAGGTCTTTTTGGAAGGATCAATGATGATGTTGTAGCGGATTTTTCCGTTGGGTATATCAAATCCCCATTGGTATGTATTCTCTGTGACAATATTAAACCACGCATCAGTAGAGCGGCCATCCTGTATATAGGAACGAAAATTATAGGCTTGTTTTGTGGCATCATAAGATAAAATACCAAGTGCATGGTGTACTACTTTCTTAGCTTCACTTCCTGCTTCAATATCTTTACCAATACCTTCAATCAGGAGAATTGTATCGTCTATCTTAAACTCAATTTTTTCGGTAACGAGGGATTTCTTCGGTGCGCCCGGGCCCATTTGCATCGAGCCTTCACCTTCCCATTCACCAACCCAATTCTTGAATGGTGCCAGTTTTTCCTGGCTAAGTTTCGCGGATGATTGCCCTGTGGCAGAAAAAGCGATGATCACGAAGACCATCGGGATAAGGAGTCTTTTACTCATGGTAATTGTATTAATGGTTTATTTATTGATGTATTGTTTTAGCGTTTGCACATAATCTTCGAAGGCTTTAATTCCTTTTTTTGTGATCTTACAGGTGGTGAGTGGCTTCTTCCCTTTGAAAGCTTTGTCAACAGTAATATATCCCGCTTCTGATAACTTATCGAGTTGTACACTAAGATTTCCTGCAGTACTGTTCGTTTTTTCTTTCAAGAAGGTAAATTCTGCCTTCTCTACACTCAGCAATATTGAAACTACTGCCAGCCGTAATTGGGAATGGAGCAGGGGATCTAGATCTTTGAACATAAGCCGGTACTAACAGGAGAAGCGTTCATTTGAAGCATTAGTGTAATTTTATATAAGGCTTGCTGTATCATTGAAATTCTTTCTTAATAGATACCCGGGAATGAGGTAGCCGAACGAAATAGCAGTTGCAGAAACCAAAGGTTGGTATTCGTTTGAAGTAAGGAAGCAGATAATACCGCCCAGCCAGAAACAGAGCGCGCCTATTTTCAGGGGTGTGAATTTGAGAATCATGCCGGAAACAAATGTAGGAATGCAGCAGAGTAAAAGCACTACCGCTGGAATCTCATAGTTTATTTTATACCCAAAGCCAATGATGGTAAGCAGGCTGATGCCGAAGCAAACCCACAAGGCCGAACTGATGTGATCGAGGTGTGTGGTGGTGCCTGATGACTTTCTGTTGCTAAATCCTTTATAAAAGGAAAATCCCCAGGTAGGTATTGTAATCAACCATACCGCGTAAGGATATGGATAATTGAACTTATATAGCATGAACATGGCTAGATTGGCAATAATGGTGACCCAGCCCCATAGTAGGTATTGGAAGCTGTTACGTTGAACATTACCCTTGGCCTGCGCTATCATCTGTGTAATTAACTCCAGGCTTTTAAAGGCATCGGTTTGTTGGGTTTCAGGTTTCATATTTCTAATAATATATGTTTTGTAAACTAGTTTATAAAATAAACTAAACTTTTTATATTATCCAAATCTTCTCTAATTTGCAGCATGTTTACAGGTATTATTGAGGCCATGGGGATTATTACGGATGTGTCGGTAGAACGCTCCAATAAACGTTTTACGATAGAAAGTCCGTTGAGCGATGAACTGAAGATCGACCAAAGCGTTTCACATAATGGCGTTTGTCTTACAGTTGTGGATCTTACCACAAATAGCCATACCGTTGTTGCAGTAGATGAAACATTAACAAAGTCCAACCTTGGCGCTTTGCGTGCGGGCGACAAAATAAATCTTGAACGGTGTATGCTTAGTAACGGAAGGTTCGATGGGCATATTGTTCAGGGGCATGTTGACCAGGTAGGAAGGGTAAAATTCATTCGGGAAGCTGGGGGAAGTTGGTTATTTACGTTTGAATACGATCCATCCAAAGGAAACGTTACGGTTGAAAAAGGTTCAATTGCTGTAAATGGAGTAAGCCTTACCTGTTTTAATTCAACGGCAGATAACTTTACCATTGCCATCATTCCGTATACCTTCGAACATACCAATTTTCATCTTTTAAAAATAGGGGACACGGTAAACCTTGAATTCGATATTATTGGTAAATACGTAAAACGTTTGCTTCAACAATAAAGAACTTCGAGCTACCAGCTACGAGTTTACGATTTGGTTTATTGAAGTGTTTTTCGATGGACATTGAAACTTTTTATGATCATGGGGTTTATTAACCGCTGAGGCGCTGAGGCGCAAAGTTTTGCAAAGTAAAATCCTATTTAACACTTCGCGTGCCTCTGCGATTTCGCGGTGAAAAACACTACCATTTGGACTATCGCAATTTGATAAATATGCTTAACCTCAAACATAGGAGGCGCGAAGTCACGCAAAGTAAAATCACTTTTGAAAGAAATAGAATCATTTTCGAAATTAAACTACCTCAAACCTCAAACCTCAAACCTCGAACTTTTCGGGCAATTACAACCGATGTTTTATAAAACAGAAAACCAAAGCATGCACCGACACAAGCTCCTGCCAGTATATCACCAGGATAGTGAACACCAAGATAGATACGTGTATAACTGACAAACAACGCCCATAAGAAGATAAGGATTATCCACCAATAAGTTTTGCGTAGCAGCATAAAAATGAAAGTAGCTGTCCCAAATGTATTTGCTGCATGGCTCGATGCGAAGCCATACCTTCCCCCGATGTAGTTTTGTACCGTATGTACAAGGCCTTGTAATTCCGGTTCACGCGACGGCCGTAATCGTTCGAAATAGGGTTTCATTAAACTGCTGGTAACCTGATCACTCAAGACGATGGTAATGGCGATGCCCACAAAAAATATCCAGCTTTGCTTTTTATGTTCCTTAATTATTAAGTATAGCAAAAGCACGTATAGTGGAACCCATGCTACCGTATTTGTCAAAATGAAAATGGGATAGTCAAGCCATTCGGCATGCAGACCATTTAGGTATAAAAAAAGATCTTTATCAATTTCAAGTAATCGTTTTGTCATACCAGCTTATGTTAAAGACAACTCACTTTCTTTTCGGATCCATTCAACAGCTTGTTCATGGGTGGAGAAATAAGCAACATTGATGCCGAGGGGATGAATAGCTGTTGAAAATGCCTGTGCGAAATCTAAAGGTAACGGTGTGGAAGTGACCATGGCCGCCCTTTTTAATCCATTTTCTGCGGATTCACGAATTATTTCAATAAAAGCTTCTTCTTTAAAAATTGTGGGCATATAGTCGTGAATGACCAGATCGGTTACATAATTTGGTGTGTTGTATACTTTAATGAATTCCGATAATTTTTTTAATCCCAGGTAATACTGTTCATAGGTAACGGAAGGTTGCCATAAGGTACCAATGTAGTTTAGTTTAGCATCGTAAAAGACCTCTGCAAAGCCAGTCTGATAAAGGATTTGACGTGCAGCGTTTTCTGGTTTTTTGAGTTTTACGGTGAATTTGGTGAATTGATCAAGCTCGCTCTCAACATTAATCTGGCCGCCCAGCGCCTCAGCCTGGAGTTTCACCAGGTACAATCCCAGCCCCTTTCCCTCGGTGTGATGGTGAAACCGCTTATAAAGTTTAAAGAGATTGTCTTTATCCCGCTTCATATTTATGCCAAGACCATTATCTTCAACGTCAAATACATAATATTGCGGGTCCTCATTACTTTTAATTTTGATGACTGCAGCACGATCTGGTGACCGGTATTTAATAGCATTGCTGATTAAATTATACAGAATGCTATGAACCATTGGTTTTACCGAATAGATCAGAGAACATTGACTGAGATCTGCATAAAGCGAGATGTCATGCGAATTGATTTCACGGTTCAAGACTTCACGAATCGCATTCATTTCCTCAAACAGGTTGATCTTCTGCCTGATCTGAAAAATATCGTGGCGGATATCAATAATTTTACTGAGGTCCTTGATGATACTATCGAGTCGGTTGGCTGAAGTTTCAAGATGTACAAATATTTCAGCATTATCTTTTGAAAGTTCTTCCTTTTCAAAGAGTTTCAATAAACCCATCAGGCTTGCTACAGGTCCGCGCAAATTATGCGAAACGGTATAGGAAAATTGCCGTAGCTCATTATTGTGCTTAATCAGTTCATTGTTTGTTTTAGTAAGCTCCTGGTTTTTCTCAAGCAGTTCTGTCGAAAGATGCTTGTTTTGTTTGTATAATAGATTACGTTGTTCCTCGATGATTTTGTAAGCATCGGTTAACTCCCGCTGACTGATGTTCAGGTTATTTGATTTTGACAGGATCTCATGATTTTGTAATTCTATCTCTGTATTTTTTTCCTGGAGTTGTTTGTTTGTCTGATGAAGTTCTTCAATGAGTATCTGTGCTTTCAATTCATTTTTTTCTGAAATATTTTTCATGAAGTTTACGCCTGCCGTCATCAATACATACATCAAAAGCATAATAATGTTTGTAAAATGATAATTGGATCTTTCGACAATGTTTTGCGTATATGGAACGCCAAAATAATGGTGAAGCGGATCATGGAGGAGGAGAATAGTTAAAATAATAGCCGAGGAGCCAAATAATAAGACTTTTTCTTTTACCGAAAAAAAGATGGGAGGAAGTACGCAACAGGATAAGATAATGATTCGAAAGGTAAAATAATCTAGCTCTTCCTGACGGTGATAATAAATGCTTTTTGAATAGATCGAAAGCGCCATTGTCGCAATGGGAAGAAACAAGCACATCCACAAGCGGCTCACCAGCGAAAGATTCAGGTAGTTAAAAAGCAGCGCAGAAAGACAGAAGATTCCGATGACCGGAATAAGTACCGTTATAGCGCTCCATCCATACCACCAGAGGTAAATAACAAAAAGCAGGAAAGCCAAAGCTGCCAGGGTAATGCTTATTCCGTTGGAAAATAGTATGCTGCGCCGTTCGGAAGGAGACTTCGCATAATGGAGTCCAATGTTTGTAAGTTTAGAAAGTATACCCATCGGGATGGCAATCAGAAGGTCAACTTATTCAAAATTTATTACAAAAACTACGGGGTCAGCCAGCGCGTAAAATCTGCGGGTTATTTTTCCCGGTTCAGACTAATTGTTAACTTGTAGTTGTCACTGTCTAACTTTTATACGATGCAGAAATTTGATCTTGTAGTCATTGGTGCCGGACCTTCAGGTTATGCTGCAGCCATGCGCGCATTGGATTTTAAGAAGAAGGTATTACTTATTGAAAAAAACCAAATTGGGGGAGCAGGGGTAATCAACGGTGCGCTTTCTTCAAAAACGTGGTGGGAACTCTCCCGCGAGACTGCCTCATTCCGAAAGAATTTAAAGCGATTTAACATTAAGGTCCCAAGCATTAATTACAAAGAAATTCAGGCAGAGGTACGTCGTGCGGTGGATGAGCGGAAAAGCATGCTGGAGGAACATCTTAAATTAATGGATGATTCGCCCCTGGGGCAATACTTGAGTTTTCGAAAGGGCACCGCTAAACTGTTAAGCCAACATGAAATTGAGATTGATACCGGGAGGGGTCATCGGGAAGTGGTATGGGCAGATTTTGTTATTTTGGCGACAGGGAGTCGTCCAAGATATTTGCCAGAGCTTCCCATCGATGAAAAAATTGTTATGACCAGTGAGGGCATAGAAGATATGGATGATTTTCCCGAGAGCATGGTTATCGTTGGTGCGGGGGTTATCGGTTGCGAATACGCCACGATTTTTTCTGGTTTTGGAAAAACAAAGGTGCACCTGATTGACAAGGGTGATCGTATTCTGCCTTTTGAAGATGATGATGTTGTGCAGGTGATTGAAAGAAACATGGAGAATAACGGTGTATTGATTCATCGCAATTCGCGTCTTGTCAGCATGGAAATCGTTAATGGACGGGTAGCCTATGAGTTAGAATACAACGATGGTGGCAAAGAGGTTTTTAACGTGGAAAAGGCGCTGGTAGCAGTAGGTCGTATACCGAACTATGAGGACGTATGGGAAGATAGTGTCGGGATAAGTATCTCGAAACGAGGCATCGAAGATAATGATACGCAAACCAATATTTCTAATATCTACGCGGTGGGTGATATCACGGCTGATATCTCATTGGTTAATGTTGGCGAACTGGAAGGCAGATATGCAGTAGAAACAATGTTTGGTAACCCGCAACGTAAACTGGTGTACGAAAATATTAGCACCATTATGTTTTTGAGTCCCGAAGTTGCCGGCGTGGGATTAAACGAAACCCAGGCACGGGAGAAAGGAATAGACTATAAGGTGGTTACATTAGATTATAGTTGCATTCCGCGCGCTATTGCTAAAAGAAATACACAGGGTTTTATAAAACTTATGGTGACCAACGACGACCATATGAAAATCCTGGGATTAAAAATTATTGGAAATCATGCATCAAGTGCCATTCAGGCAGTAGCATTATTAATTTCTATGGACAAAGGAATTGAAGAACTTGCAGAATGTGTTCATCCCCATCCTTCAATAACAGAAGGTATTCAGGAATGTGTTCGCATGTTATTGGGCAAGTCGTTGTTTAAGCCTGATGCGCTCCGCGGAAAATTGTCATGCCGAGTAAATTCGTGCGGCCTTTATTCTGATTTGCGTTTTTAATCAGAGCAAGTATTGAGTACGGCCAGGAGGGCACGAAGACACTAAGGAATGCAAAACTTAAAGTCACCTAGTTCTTAGTGCCTTAGGTACGCCACGAGGCGTGTGTATATACAAATGTATAACTTAAATACCTATGAAGATGAAAGTTCTTCACAGTCCAATTTGCCGTTCAGACTGAAGTGACACCGAGGTGCACGGGAGGTAACAGACGTGTACCGAGTTCGGTGAATACGATTTTGTAAGCTGCTACAGTTGAGCCTCGTTACACTGATGATGTTGGCCAGTCTTTCGAAGGTGATGAAGCCTGCTACGACGCTGGGATAAACGGTAAAGTGAACAGCGTTGGGACATCCGGGGTTATATGTGGTTGCGTGCAAAAAAAGGTAGCACATGAACGTGGGATCCCCTACGAAAGTGACGAGATCACGACCGAGGGAGTCGGATATGCCCATAGTAGTGAAGAAACCCGGAAAGGTAAAAACGGGAAGAGCGAAGGGGCATTACTTGTATCGAGTTTCAAATGAATAACAACAGACCAATTGAAGAAAGAAAGTAATCAACAGCAAGTCGGCGGACAGCTTATCTTAATTCCCAAAAAGCGGAAGGAGATGAGCAGTTCAGAAAGAGTTCAGTTATATCAGAGGAAACTATATCTCAAAGCCAAACAAGAAAAGCAGTATGGGTTTTATGTATTGTATGACAAGGTATTTCTGCCTTATGTATTGGAAGAATCCTGGAAACGGGTAAAAGCCAATGGAGGAAGTGCAGGGGTAGACGGGCAAACCATTGAGCAGATAGAGTTGATAGGGAAAGAAGAGTTTCTAAGGAATCTATCGGAAGAACTCCGAATACAGACCTATCAGGCATCGGCAGTCAAACGTGTTTGGATACCCAAAAGCAACGGAGGTGAAAGACCGTTGGGTATTCCGACCGTTAGGGACAGAGTTGCCCAAATGGCATGCATGATAGTGATAGAACCCATATTTGAAGCGGATTTTGAAGATCACTCGTACGGGTTTAGGCCAAAACGATCAGCACAAGATGCCATAACCAAAGTCAAGGAACATCTCAAATCAGGCAAGACAGAAGTATACGATGCAGACTTGAGCAAATATTTTGATACGATTCCTCATGATAAGCTGATGATAGTTTTGAAGGAGCGAATAAAGGATCAAAGAGTGCTGAAGCTCATCAACAAATGGCTTAAAGCACCAGTCTATGATGATGGACATTACACAAGAGGAAAGAACAATAAAGTAGGGACGCCACAAGGAGGAGTGATATCACCCTTGCTGTCCAATTTATATCTACATCTTCTGGATAGAATTGTCAACATGCCAACGAGCATATTCAAAAAACTGGGCATAGTCATGGTACGTTTTGCAGATGATTTCGTACTGATGGGAAGGAAATTGGCAGAGGAAGCGATGGCAAAGCTGAGACGGGTACTGGACCGCATGGAGCTAAAGTTAAACGAAGAAAAGAGTAAACAGATCAATGCCAAGGAAACGCCTTTCAACTTTCTGGGATTTGTAATTCGATACGATAAGAGCTTTAAGAATCCGAAAGGAGCGAAGTTCTGGAATATCAAGCCGAATGAAAAATCCAATAGGAAGATCAGGGAAAACATCAAAGAGACCTTGAAACAAAAAGGGCATTATAAACCAGAAGAGTTGGTCAGTGAACTCAATTCAAAAGTCAGAGGATGGCTAAATAATTATGACATCCAAGGAGTGAGCTATACCTACATGGCGAAACGAAAACTGAATGGCTACATGCGATTAAGTTTAACCCGATACTTCAACCGCAAAAGTCAAAGAAAGAGTCGCCTGTATCGTAAGCGGGCGTTCGAGCTATTGGTTACAAAATTCGGACTGATAGATCCATTGAAATACTCACCTGCGACTTAAATGTGAATGCTTGAGATGAATGATATACAGGAAAGCCGTATGCGGGAAAACTGCACGTACGGTTTGACGAGGGGGAAGAAGAAGATGAGGTCTGAAAATGAGGTGACCCTTTACCTTTACCGCTAGTCTTCTTCTTTTCTACTCTACTGACTTTGTGGCTATAGTTTTTTTTATTCGGGTCACGAAGGCACAAAGACACGAAGGAATGCAAAATGTAAGGCCAGATATTTTCTTAGTGTCTTGGTGACTTTGTGGCTATAGTTTTTTTTTATTCGAGCCACGAAATCGCAAAGACATAAAGGAATGCAAAATGTTAATTTCTTAGTGCCGTCGTGGCTATAATTTTTTACTTGGTATGTCTCTTCTTCAGTACATTGAGAACGTCTTGAAGGGAGTATCCTTTTGCCGCTAACAATACAAGGTAGTGGTATGCAAGATCGGCAGCCTCACCCAGGAACAGCGCTTTGTTGTCATCTTTTGCTTCGATCACTAATTCAACGGCCTCTTCGCCTACTTTCTGAGCGACTTTGTTAATGCCGGAATCAAGGAGCGTATTGGTATAAGATCCTTGTTTTGGATTTTGTTTTCTATTCTGGATAAGCTGTTCAAGTGTTTCCAGCGTCCACGTGCTGGTATTATTTTCATTGAAGCAAGTATCTGCACCTGTATGACAAGCCGGACCTCTTGGATTTGCTTTTATAAGAATAGTGTCCTGATCACAATCAATGAGCATATCAACAACATCCAGAAAATTACCTGAAGTTTCTCCTTTTGTCCAGAGACGGTTTTTAGTGCGGCTGAAAAAAGTAACTCTTTTATCAGTCTTTGTTTTCTCGTAAGCCGCTTCATTCATGAACCCAAGCATCAACACGCGGTTGGTCTTTGCGTCTTGTACCACGCAAGGTACAAGGCCGTCTAGTTTGGAGAAGTCAATTGTTGTATTCATCTGATGTTGATCGATTTTTGTTTTAAGAATGATTTTAAAGCAGGAAGCTTAATCTCTCCAAAGTGAAAGATACTTGCAGCCAGTGCAGCATCTGCTTTGCCAAGTGTGAATGCATCAATGAAGTGTTCCATATTTCCAGCCCCGCCTGAAGCAATGACCGGAATGCTTAACAAAGCATTTAACTTTTCTAACGGATCAATTGCAAATCCCGACTTCGTGCCATCGTGATCCATGCTGGTAAAAAGTATTTCTCCTGCTCCGCGTTCTTGCCCCTCTTTTGCCCACGAAAACAATTTCTTGTCAGTTGGGTTTTTACCGCCATGGGTATGTACTACCCATTGATTATCAATCTTACGCGCATCAATGGCAACTACAATGCATTGGGCGCCAAAAGCCATTGATAATTCGTCGATAAGTTCTGGTCTTCTCACTGCAGCAGAGTTGATACTCACTTTGTCAGCACCAGCATCGAGTAGGGGAGCCACGTCTGCAACGCTGCTAATTCCTCCTCCCACTGTAAAAGGTATGTTGATGTGTCGGGCAATGTCACGTACCAGTGAAGCAAACGTTTTTCGACCTTCGTTGGTGGCTGAAATATCCAGGAAGACGAGTTCGTCGGCACCTTGTTTTGCATAAGCTGCCCCTAATTCAACTGGATCGCCGGCATCGCGGATGTTTACAAAGTTTACACCTTTAACGGTACGACCATCTTTGATATCGAGACACGGTATGATTCTTTTTGTAAGCATTAATTGTAAGCTGAATTTCTTAACATTATTTATATATCGCGTAATGCCTCGACAGGTATTCGCCCTTCATAGATTGCTTTGCCGATAATTACACCTTCAAGGTTTGCTTTTTTTAGTTCAATAACATCATGAATGGAACTCACGCCACCACTTGCAATTAACTTCAGTCCATTGAATTGTTTTAGTAATTTCTTGTATAAGTTCAGATTTGGGCCGGTAAGCATGCCATCGGTACTGATATCAGTACACGTGACATATTCAATTCCTTTCATCTGGTAATCGTGAATGAATTCCGAAACCGGAAGATTCAGGTTGTCGATCCATCCATTGATAGCGATGTTTTCATTTTTAACATCTGCACTGAGTATGATCTTTGCCGGCCCAAATTTTTCGATCCAGCTTTTAACAAGTGGTGCATCCTTTACGGCAATACTACCCAGGTTTACCTGGTGTACACCTGACGAGAACAATTTTTCCAGTTCATTTTCCGTTTTGATGCCGCCTCCAAAATCAACCGTAAGTCCGGTCTTAGACGTAATAGTTTCAATCACTTTCCAATTGATTACCTTTCCTGCTTTGGCACCATCCAGGTCGACGAGGTGTAGGTATTTCAGACCGGCATCTTCAAACGATCTGGCTACTTCGAGTGGGTTTTCGTTGTATATCTTTTTTTGTGCATAATCGCCCTGGGTAAGACGAACACATTTTCCATCTATTATATCGATCGCAGGAATTATTCTCATGGTGTGTTAAATTTTTAAAAAACTTTTTAGTACAAGTTCGCCGGCAGCAGCGGATTTTTCCGGATGAAACTGAACGGCATAAAAATTATCACGATGCATGGCTGCACTGAATGGAACCCTATAATTTGTGACGGCAGCCGTATGCGCATTAACAGGCACGTAGTAGCTGTGAACAAAGTAAACATGCTTATTTGCCAGCTCAGGGTCGAGCCAGTTTTCGGTTAAAGTCAGTTCATTCCAACCCATGTGTGGTACCTTTTGTGAAGGGCTGGGCGTAAATCGTTTTACATGCTCATTAAAAATGCCGAGACATGGCGTGTTGTTTTCTTCAGAATGCGTACACATGAGTTGCATGCCTAAACAAATTCCGAGGACAGGTTGTGTTAATGCGGGTATAACTTGATCCAGTTTTTTTTCCTTTAGATAACGCATGGTTGTACTGGCTTCCCCGACACCAGGAAATAAAACTTTATCTGCCTTCCTTATATCCTCCGGCGCATCCGTAACTGTGAAACTTACACCAAGCCGTTCCAGCGCAAACGATACTGATTGGACGTTACCGGCGTTGTATTTGATAAGAGCTACTTGCATTGTTCGTCTGATTTTTTAGGTTGAAAACTTCAGGTTGTGTTAAATGTTTAGTTTGGCCTTCGAAAAAGCTGCGAGCTACGAGCTTCGCGCCGTGAGTTTGTTTAGTCTTTAATTTATGCTGCTGCGATGAACTTTAAACCTTAAACTTTGAACCATGAACTTTAAACTTAAAACCTCGAACCTCGAACTAAAGGATTCCTTTAGTCGATGGTAGCTGGTTTCCTTCCCGCTTTACGCTGATCTTGATTGCTTTTGCAAACGCCTTGAAGATTGCTTCAATTTTGTGGTGTTCGTTTGTTCCTTCTGCTTTTATGTTCAGATTACATTTTGCTGTATCTGAAAATGATTTAAAGAAGTGATAAAACATTTCGGTAGGCATTTCGCCGATCTTTTCGCGTTTGAAATCTGCTTCCCATACCAGCCACGGTCTTCCACCGAAGTCAATAGCCACTTGCGCTAGGCAATCATCCATCGGTAGACAAAATCCATATCGTTCGATGCCACGTTTGTAACCCAATGCTTTTAAGAATGCTTCGCCAAGGGCAAGGGCTGTATCTTCGATCGTGTGATGTTCATCAATATGGAGGTCGCCTTTTACATCGATTTTTAAGTCGACAAGTCCATGCCTGGACAATTGATCGAGCATGTGATCAAAAAAACCGAGTCCGGTAGATATCGTTGATTCACCTTTGCCGTCGAGGTTAACTTCAACCGTTATATCGGTTTCTTTTGTTGTGCGTTTAACCGTGGCAATGCGTGAAGGCTGAACAAGGAAAGTATATATATCTTTCCATGACTCCGACGTGATCGCACACCACTTATCGAGTTGTTGTTCCCGTACGACAGGAGAAAGACTTCCACTGTTTATAAAGATTGCTTTCGCGCCGAGATTTTGAGCAAGTTGAATATCTGTTACGCGGTCTCCAATAACATACGAATTAGCGAGGTCATATTCATCGGAAAAAAATTCCGTAAGCATGCCTGTGCCTGGCTTTCGTGTTGGTTTGTTTTCGTGTAAGAATGACCGGTCAATAAAAGTGTTGGAGAAGCTTACACCCTCGTTCTCAAACGCCTTTACCATTTTCTTGTGTGCCGGCCAAAACGTATCTTCCGGAAAACGATCTGTACCCAATCCATCCTGATTGGTAACCATAACCAGCTCGTAATCTGTTTCGCTCGCAATTTTACTTAACCAGGTGAAAACGCCCGGATAAAATTCAAGCTTTTCAAGGGAGT
>Ga0196965_1000413_pt1 | contig 26497 bp, 26 predicted proteins | sample S1_20metaG_FD_148668 | JGI IMG/M metagenome (GOLD analysis project Ga0196965, IMG submission 148668) | Soil microbial communities from Anza Borrego desert, Southern California, United States - S1_20 | ecosystem: Environmental > Terrestrial > Soil > Desert | place: USA: California | collected... | reverse complement strand
AATATAGACTTGATTGTTTTAGGTAGTACAGGCAAGTCAAGGCTCGATAGAGTATTAATCGGTAATGTTCCGCATGGAGTAATGACCAATATAAAGTGTTCTGTATTAGTAGTAAGATAAGTACGATTCTAAAAAACTTATTGAAGAATGCCCATAATAAAAATATCAATAACTCTATAATCTTGATTTATTTATCTAACAAAGGTAATATACTAAAGTATTAAACTTTAGTTTCATACGGAATGCTCCGCTTATATGATTATTCTAGGCTTACGTTGTGCGTATTAATATTATACTCTTATTCTAGATTTGAGATTTTCATACATTATTGCCGGAAATTTTTTATTAAAAAGGAAAGTAATATGTATCGAATTGATTTTCACGATATAAATTATAATCAGTTACTTCTTTCTTGTAGTTTAATGGAAATTAGAGATATGTAAGATATATGTCTCACCATTTCTATCTTTACATAGGCACGAAAACCTATTGAATCACATTCAGATCTGTGACTCCTGCCACCGGACCAGACCATGAGTTTTCCAAGCAATTAATAGCAATCGCTAATTGGTTATTAAGAAATCTATAGAGCCCGTAAAAGAGAACTGGGGGTTCTTGTAATTAGTATACTCCATGAATTATAGAAACTGAATCAACCCTTTTTTATATTCACTAGGTTTATTAATACATAATTCGTATTCCTCTTTAATCTTGTTCAATAGATCCAATTAATAGCAAAAGTTTTTCCAATAGGTGAGTAATAAATCTTCAAAGAGTATGGTGGACCATTGTTTAAATTTCATAGAACCCTTATACCATACGGAACTTAATCCCACCGGGCCCGTTAGAATTTCATTCTCTTAGAACAGACTACTATATCAGATTCTTGAGAATACGAGTTTATACATTTAGTATTTATTTGGAGATAGTTCTGCAATGTCTGTGAAGATTTCTTATAGTATCTATCAACATATTAAGTTCTTTTTCATTTAATTTATCCATATTATTTATTCTATTAATAATGATGTTTTTCATTTCATCAGAAACAGAAAGTAATGATACTTCTTTTTCCTCATTTAATTTATTTTCCAGTATATCACTATGATTACTATCTAGCAAACGACGTCTTTGCTGATTTATTTTTCTATGAACTAGATTGTTTCCTATAATGGATATAAAAGCCCAAAGTATTGCTATTCCTACAAACATAGTCAGCGAAGCAATAATCCTGCCCTCAGTAGTTACCGGATAAATGTCACCGTAGCCAACGGTTGTCATTGTACTAATAATCAACCATAATCCATCTCCCAAAGTATCCACACTGGAATCTTCATTTTGCTCTGATTCGAAATAATACATAGAAAATCCCCCTACAATTATTGCACCCAAAGAAATCATAATAAGAGGTAAGAAATGGTGATTTCGAAAAATTATAACTGTTCTAAAGTAAATATGAATAAGCTTTACTAATGCTAGGATTTCCAAGTCCTTTATTGTAATACTGGTTGTCGTGACTGTAAGAGACTCGACAATTCCAAATACAAAAATGGGCACCATAGCAGGAATTTCATATAAGTGTTTTATGAGAAACCTTTTCTTCTTTCCTCTATTATTATGCAATCTAGTAAGAAAGTCAATTACAATTAATACTACAACAGCAAAATCAAATATATATATTAAAAATATTTGATATTCTTGTAATTCATAGATATAATCCAATGAGATGAGAAAAACAGATATCGTTATTGATATGGTTATAAATTTCTCTTGTATTTGATAATTATTATTAAATATGGATAATGCCATCTTGAGTATTCTTAATATTATAATTTAAGAGCAATTTGATTGTAACAACTAATTAGGTTCTTGCTGTCGTATCATATATTAATCACTTATCCACGCTCTAATAGTCTTTGATACATTATCATAAATAATCATAAAAATAGAGCTAAGATTAGGCTTACTTGAGCTATAGTGAATGGAAATTGTAGAACTATAAATTATTATATAACAAGAATAACTTTATGATTAGAATATAATAAACGAGTCTTTTTTCAATATCAAAATCATTACAGATACCTCTGAGCTATCCTTGATCTGGTTTCTGACTCTCTTGCTTTTCACCTTCCTTTTGAGCCTTTTGTTCCTTGTGTAGTAGAAAGGTTAACACAGCTCTTATTGCTATTGTTACACCTACTATCAATAGTGACATCGGTTCAGGTGAAGATATTGTTTTTATTATATCTGCTGCAATAAAGAATTCCAACGCAGTTAGCAGACGCGTTGTAAACTGCAGTTTTGTTTCATATTGTCCATGACCTGCTTGTTTTGGATTTTTTCTTTCGGATTTTACTAAGAAGATCAAGGTTATAATGACCACATATACTATTATTATGATCCTATTATCTCCAACGCAATTGAAATACTTTCAAAAATAGGCTTTAGTAAGTGAAGCAACTCAGAAGGCATATAAATAATAGAGTGGTGACATCATTGTATAAATACTCTGTATAGTAACGCATCTCCATTTTTAAGAATGGTAAATTTTTTTAAATCCTTTTATACGGAATAATTAATGAAGAATCTTCACTTTTGATCGTAAAGGTGCTGCATTAAAGCTAATGGTGTTTTAGATATGTAATACAAAGTCGAATATTGCTAAAGATTCTTAATAAATCCAGCCGGAATTTTTTCAAAAGACATCAAATCAAGATGGTTATGATTTTAGTTCTCATTTCAATCTCTATTCAAAGTCTCTGTTAATTACTCGTGCATCATCTTGATAGATTTTCCTTCCAGTAAAGTAAAATCATTTACAGATTTCATTATCCTTGTGTTTTTTTGCCATTGCCTTGATGTATATCTTAATCATAGAATCGAACATAATAGTGTCCAATGTTTCATCCTTATATGTATAGACTTAATAAGCTACTTAATATGGGATAATTCAATGATTAAATCAAAGTTAAAAGTTTTAGCTGCTTGAGTACTTGTTGCAACCTCGTTATATATATAACAGGAATGAATTCCTATACCACCTCAGCAACAGTGGCTGATTATGAATACGGTTATGGACCCATATCAAGCATAAATAACGGCTGGATTTTGGCTGGAAATTATATGGGTTATAGCAATCCCTCTAATCTTTCTGATTCAGAATTTCATGCTACATTTAGCATGGTATTGGAAAATGGTACTGCTTACCACCTACACAAGATATCAAATGCAACTATAGATGACGTTCAGATAGATAGAAACAATACAACTATGTATGGAGCAGTAACAGTAACTATGAGAGATGGATCTATATCTAACATTCCAACTAACTGGACAGTAAACAACAACAACACTCCCGCAATATCTATGGACCCATCAAAGATCAACAACCACTTTGGAAATACTTCCATTTACGGCATAGAATTTACTCCTGAAAAGGCAATGGGAATTAGAAAGATCATAGCAGAGGATTCTGAGTTTATGGATAAATGGACTCCGATAATGGTGCAGGATACAATTAATGCATTCAAAATTAAAACTGGAAATATTTCAGATACATCCATACCAAATCAATTTATAACCAATGAGTCTATGGGCATAATTTTCAAAAACAACTCTGCAATCCCCTAGTTAATTATATGTAGTAGTCTGCACTGGACGAGTTGTATTAGAATAGTCTGTTATTTAGCGCCGCCCCTTTTATGGGTGGCGCCATGATCTCCATTTTAGATTCATAATATGGACAACCCGAATTATACTACTCTGATAGAAAACCTTATAAAAAAAGTGAATCTAGCTTAATAATGTCATCTTCAGAAAACTTAAAACAAAAAGTAAAACAATTAGCAGAAACGTTTAACAATCCACAAAAGAGAGAAATATCTTACTTTGATTTTTATGATGATTCATTGATAACACATGGTTTTCCTCCAAATCTTTCAAATGACAAACAAGGCTTTAAGCAATTTATCCATTTCTTGTGGAAAGCATTTCCTGATATAAATATTACTTTTGAAGATATCATTGTAGACGAAAATAAGGTTGCAGGCAGATATATTCTAAGTGGAACACATAAAGGTGAATTTATGGGTCTTCAACCGACAGATAATCAATTTAAAGTCGATGGTATGACGGTATTTTATTTTCAAAACGCAAAAATTGTGAAGAGGTGGAACTTGGTCGATATGGTCGCATTAATAGAGCAACTAAAATCTCGATCCTAAGGATCCATAATCATGATTGAGAGTGTAGACTGATTAGTATTTTTGAATTGGACATATGCAAGTATTTATACATGCAGTCGAGATCAGACACCAATTATTTATCCAAATCTTTCTAAGTTCTTTTGAACTTGATATGTCTATATATTTATTCATATTTCCAGTCGACCTTTCATGTCCTTTTCTATTTGGTGATGAAATGCAATCTGAAAATACAACTGGATAGAATCCACGGTCAAATACATACCTGGCAAAATTCAATTCCAAACTCTGTAGCAATACCGGTATAAACTACAGTAACAATCCCTGCATTCCTAAACATACGTTCAAAACCTGTGTTATGAAAACGCGGCGCTATGTTTGTCAAACACTATTTCATCTTGCTTGAGATCAATTATGAATTCCCTCATATCCCCTGGCAATAATCCTTCAAACAATTTGTAAAATCACAATTTGGAAATAGTGTATAAAACTTCTGGCGAATCTAAAAGTGTTGGTAATGTGTTAATTGAAGTAAAGAATATTGGAATATTTGACTCGCCTGCAACATGAATGAGGAAATTGTGATTTGTAGTAAACTTATGTTGGTTAAAGTCATTTTTGTAAATGCGTGTAACACACCCCATAATACCAATGCTGTATGTGATTGATTAAGAATCTCTATAAAAGTATCAAAGACTATTTTTTTTCATATGTATCTTTCACATGATAAATAATCAAAATGTCTATCAGCGGCAAATACAAACACTGACTAAGGATCAATTACTGTAGCATATATAGTATTTGTTTTTACAGTAATGATAATACTCTAAGATATATTTTCTCTGTGATATGGTAAAATTTAGATTAAACCTAATAATAATACATGTTGCAAACCTCATTGATTTTGAACTTTCTTTGCTCTTTTTCTTTCTTAAACAGATGATATTTTCTAACTTATTCTTTTAATGAACGTTCTAAAAGCACTATTTATAAAATACATTGAAAATTTGGACTCATAATATATCTATTACTAAACCCAACGGTCGAGGTACTAAAAGTATGTTTTAATACTAAAATAAAGAACGAGTATATACACCAGCCAGAAGAGAGTTAGAAATGCTTTTGAGGTTATTATGATAATCTTGTTCATTGTTACGGTTTTAACATATCCCAAGTAAACCTTATATCAATTAGAGGATTTGAATACACATGAAACTAATTCAGTCTTTGCCAGGTATGCCAAATAAAGTCACAGAAGAAGAAGTAAATAATTTTCTAGAAAATAAACTTAACTTACAGTTAGCTACAATCGACGAAGAGGGATATCCTTCTATTCAACCGCTTTGGTTTTTATACGAAAAAGAAACAGGCAAAATCTACATCTCGACACAAAAAATAACTAGGAAGGCTCGCAATCTCTATAATAATTCTAATAAAATTTACTTCTCTATTGATGATGAGAACTTTCCCTATAAGGGTGTGAAAGGAAGAGGGATAGCAAGAATATCTGAAAATATAGATTGGAACAAACCAATTATAGAGAAAATAATTATAAAATATCTAGGAACGTTAGATAATTCTCTCGCCCAAATGATTATAGAAAATGCTAAAAAAGGTATACAGATTGTAATTGAAATCACTCCCAAGTTTTTCTCTGCATGGGATTTTGGTAAATCAATGAGCGGTTAATCTCACCATTTCAATTAAATGAGAGATATATGCATACAATAAATTTAATTTCAAAATCTTGGGAGTTTTCTTTCTAAATCTTTTATAAAAAGTTAGGATTCGTGTCGACTGATATTATAATTGATATTGCGATTCAGACATTTTCTTCAAAAAAATCAACACAAAAAATAATATGCTAGATTATCAAAACGACCTTTTTGTTATCGTATGACTAAACGATAAAGTATTATTAATTGGTTTATCCTGTAATACAATAAATATGAATCAAATTACTCCGATTCTGAAAAAATTCATCTTTGTTTGCACTTTATCGATTGTTCTTATCAGTGGTTCCATATTTGTCGTATCTAACGTAGATAACACATTCCTGTACAATTTCGATATATTTTTGGAGGAAAGCCCTTCTAATGCCCATGCACAAACACCAGAGGGTCCAAAAAATATCAACAACAAAACAAAGATGGTCTATCACCTAAGTAGTGATGAACCCTGGAGAGCAACTATAGCATTACTGGATTCGCAAAATATGCTAAGAATGGGCTATAATGTTACATTGATGTTAAGCATAGAAGGAGTCCAACTTGGTGTGAAGGACCCTCACCAATATTTGGGACTACAGTCATTAACAAAGAATGTTTCAGACTTTATGAATACCGGAGGAAATGTCATAGTCTGTGAAGTTTGTCTTAAGATAGCTGGATACAATAATACTGATATAATTGAAGGTTCAATAATAGGTTCACCTGAAATAATGGCTAACCTGCTCAATCAAACAACAGTTGTGGACTATTAATAGTCTCCTTCTTCTTCTTTTTTACATATCAAGAAATCAAACTCCCAGATTGCATTAGCCAAATCATATGATTCAAACAATCGATACTAGAATAACAGTTCCATTATATCTCAATGATTCAAAGCCCACTGCATTGTAACTCCAAATCATTCCTTTTATAATTTATAATAAACAGCCTGGAATGCAATACAATTATTCTATAGACATAATTTCAATATGAATAAAAATACGGTATTGTAATCAACCTTCTGCATCTACAAGCAAGATAGGTATAGAGACCTTTTCTAAAATCTTTCTAGAGACACTACCTAGCCTCAGAACAGCCTTTATCCCTGGCAGTTTTCTTCTTTTTGCCATTACAATAACGTCATAAGTATCATTTTTTACTAACTTTTCAATTTCATCTTTGGGTATACCTAAAACAATTTCATAATCAATATCTATACCTTCTCCTCGTCTAACTCCTTCTTTATTTTCTGTAAGCCTTTTCATAATAACTTTCATCTTTTCATCCATCTCTGAGATCATAGAGTTTTGAAGTCTTCTATCAGATCATTTATTTACTTATATTGTCTAATGGTATGGGTAGAAGGAACAGGAATAGGCGTTATAACATGTAATAGTGTTATCTCACTTTTTAAATTGTATGCCATCTTTATTGCATGTTCTAAAGCTTTATCTACAGCCAGAGTTCCAGCATGTGGCACAAGAATCCTGTTATATGTCATAATTATCAATTATCAACTACCTTATTGGATTTATTGTAATGATCTAGCTAGATAGGCATTAGCAAGGACAAAACATATCTTTCTTTCTTGTCTTAACAGAGAAATATTGATTATAGTCAAAATATTAATATTGGTAACAAGATAACTTTTTAACCTAGTTTTTATAATCTGGTTTATTCCCCTATTTTGGTTTATTTCTATATCTTATTATCTTTATCCAACTTCTGTTTCTTTAGTAAGAAATAGCATATTAAAAAAATTAACCTTTAATATAATATATTGAGCATCACATTCTTTCGCTTAATATTATAGAACATGAGGAATATAAGAGAATGTTGGGACAATCGAAGTTTTATGCCTATATAGAAGTGGCATCACAGCTTTATAGCGCATTTCATCAATAATTTCAGAATAATGAAGATAGTCGAGATGGATGAGAAAGTGACAATAGCAAAGCAAATGGAGCAGAAAACAGGTCCTGTGATTCTAATAAACAAGTTTAACGTCAAGCCAGAAGATGTTGACCAGCTACTAAAGGCCTGGTCAGATGACGCCTCATACTTTAAACAACAACCAGGTTTCATTTCAACATAAATACATCGAGGTATAGGCGGAAGCTGTGTTTTCATAAACTATGCAGTTTGGGAGTCCACGAATCTCTTTAGACAGGTATTTGCCAACCCTGAGTTTAAATCTAAATTAGGTGCATATCCCTATAGCACTACTACATCCCCACACTTGTTTGAAAAGGTTGCTGTACCGGGCATATGTGTCAAATAGACAAAAAACCTCTCTGGGGCCACCAAGGAACTTTGATTTTTGGTTTGATAAATGCAATTACAAAATTAAAGAAAGATATGATGAAAAACCATAAGAGTATATGGTGTAATAAATAGAACAAATTTCTTGCTCAAGAAGTGAATACTCTCTTCCATGATAATTTTTTAAGTCAATAGTTCCCAGATACCTCATGAATTGAAGTTCCGTCAAATATCCATAGGATATATGCTTACATATAGCAGATTGATTTTTAGCGACAAGTACAGTTTAAACCTTATAGGAGTTTCACTAGACTTAATGATCTGATATAATAATGATCAGAGCAGCACTCGAAAGGTCAGTCTCATCCTTAATGTATCATACCAATAATTTTTATATTGTGAAAAATTGATTTGGACAGCAATTGCCCATAGTTCTATCTAGCCATGGATATTGTAAATATAATGATTCCTATATCTATCCAAATCCTAACCAACCTGAACCACTAATAGTATTTAATTAATAAACATATGAATAGCATCCATAACAGGTGTGCAAGTTTAATTTTCACTACAATTCCTAATATTTCTGGTATAGTAGCTTGATGAACATTAGCACCACTTATAGATGTCACTTGCGAAATCCAAAAGGAGGAACAAGAGTCAGTATACCGCAGCTTATTAATGGAAACAATTTTTTACGTTAATAGAGTAGAATTAATTATTAGTTGTAGACATCATGACGATGAGAATCTCAGGTAACTTTATATTATAGTAGATTTTTTGTTTTTTTAGCTGCTGAAGTTAATAATTGTAAATGACGTCAAAGAGGATTCATTGTTTTCTAATGTTGAGGATGAGATTATTTCAAGAGTATCAACAAAAATAATGGGACAGCATATCGTTGCAAGAAACATTGTAACATTAAAGGCTAATTATAAAATAACATCCATCGAGATTCCTCACGAATTATACCCACTAAAGGATATCATCCTTGAACAATTTCCATCAATTGATGTATTAGTTACCAGAACAAGTCCCCAGTTACAAAGATCATCATTAAATGAAAATTCAAGTTCTCGGCCAACCGCTAGTAGTTCTAAATCAGTAACAACAATGTCAGAATCAGATTCGTCTTCTACTGCTATTAGGATTCCCTTTAGTTCTATCTTGTACAAAAATAAGCAAGGCAATACTGTTATTGATGATATACGATATCCATGGGATTTTCTGAAATCGGTCCAAACGATCTTAGGAATAGAAGTATCATCTACAAGAATTTCACCAAAAGCAAAAATATCTAAAACAAGCGTAATTGACGATCCATGTATAATAGAAGAAGGAGTTATATTGGATGATTTTTACAAAATTAATGGACCAGCCTATATTGGTAAGAATAGCTTTATTGGAATGGGTTCATTGGTTAGAAATTGTATTTTAGAACATAATACAAGAATTGGATTTAATTGCGAAATAGGTAAATCTTATTTTGCAGGTAATGACAGGATTTCACACCATAATGTAATATTAGACACCATCATAGGACAAAACGTATGGTTTGGCGGATATTCTGGTACTGCAAATGTATTACTGGACAGAAGAAATGTAAAATATAAAATGGATAATGATTTCCTAGATACAGGAACTGACCATTTTGGTTCGGTAATAGGGAATAATTGCAGTATTGGTGCATCAGTAATTATCTTACATGGAAGAAAAGTTCTTCCAAATACTCAAATTCAAGCAGGATCAATATTCAAAAATTAATAATTTTGATAGGAATTGACGCGATGCAATTAAGTATAAGGAGATAATTACACTAATCACAGCGGTCAGATATAGTAGTAGCAGGTCTCACACCCGTATGGATTCGAAGGCTAGTAATGTTAACTAGTATGTCTAGTATTTATAACTAATTATTATTGCCACCATTATTTTTTTGTGTTTTATCCTTACTATTTTTCTCCATATCATTTGAATTACTAATTTTTCTCAATCTTTTGTTCCATAATTTACTTACAATAAATAAGAAGATAATTATGAAGATAACACATATTTCTAATTGAATAAGTTTCATAAAATCTAAAGTTCCAAAGATCTCTATTATTACGACACCCATTATGCTTCCTGCAATGAGTGCAAGGAAGAATATCTTGATACCCTCTTTTATCGTCATGTTTTTAATTGTTGTAGTTTAATTCATAACGTTCTATAGACATTACTTTACTTTATATAAGGAAATTGTTTATTAAGAAGATTATTATCGATTCAGAGAATCACAAAAAAAGATATTTGTTAGTTTACTTTAAATAAACTACTCAGATACATTGGAAAAAGTTAGTAGGTACTTTTATTCTCAATGAGAGGTTTATCCGTTATTCCTTCTCATTGAGAATAATACTAACAAAATAAACTTAGGAAATCGCTTGAGCATCTATATCTATAATTCTCACAGGTACTGTTTTAACTACGCTCACAGAGCATCTGCAAATCAAGGATTCAGGTATAAGAATCACTAATTATCCAATCTTAAAACCACAAGGCATCTAAATAATATTTGCTGCATTGTTATGGTAAACAATGACAGTGCCGACTTGGGTGCTTGACCATGGTGTTGATGATTGTATTCTAAAGCCAGCCAGCCAGTTTGAGGTAATTACAAATTGGATAATAACTCAATTGTCTAGAAAGCAGACGGCTGTTATTTAATTTGTTAGCACTTTTACTAACTTTGACAGTTTAAAAGGCATTGTAAGAATATCCTTGTCCGCTATTCCTGCAGTATTTAAACATTCTTTTGGTAGATATTCATTTGGTGTAGTTGTAATTAGCACTAGCTTTTGGTCCGGTTTTTCTGAGCGGATTCTTTTGGCAACATCAAGGCCAGTAAAATTAGACATATGAGTATCTAGCATTATAGTGCCATATGGAAATTCCTTCTTCTTGCTATCTGAAAAGCATTCCATGACCTTCTTATCACTGTTTGCTATCTCAGCCTTTATCTCCAATGAATTTAAATAAGATTCAAAAAGTAAAATTAATTCGTTTTCAGATTCTGCAATCAAAATTTTTATTTGCTCCAGATCTTTTTTTTGGAAACTGAATATCATCTATTTGCTTTTTTTGAAGTAATTTGTTAGTCAGTATATTTCACTTGGAATACCACTATAGACTCAATATTACTTATATACTCAATTTTTTTATTGCTTATTCATTTGTTTTCTGGAGTTAAACAAATAGTTCATCATTTAATTCACAATTCTACCGGGACAAAAACCTTGAATCAGAGGTTTTTACTTACTTTTATAAACGCCACCATGTAACATTATAATTTTTTATAAATTCAAGAGTAATTTATAAAAAATTAAAGCCCTGCTAAAGGGACAAGGGTCATTGTAAAGTTACTATCGATATATAAATTAGGAATATATTGCAAGTTTATTTTAAGAGTAACCTCATAATATATCTATCTCTAACCTAACGAGTTATTCAGATTTCTTTTTATAAAGGCATAAAGATAAGAACGAATTTTTCGTATGACGAAATGTAATCTAAAGGCAAGTATCAATAATCTAAAGGAATTTTATATCATTTTGACTTTTGAAAACAGACTAGCGACATAATTTTTAAGAATCTTTAAAGATAGAGAAAGAAGGAAGAAAATTGTATTGATAATTAAATTTGATTGTATAATAATTGACTAACAATCAACTGAAATTGCCTTTTATAGTTTGTCTCTGAAAAATTCTTGGCTATATTGCTTATCCTATTACTTTCTTTTGTCATCTGGTCTCTCGGTATGTCTATTAGTAGTGAAGATATAATTTTAAATGCCTCTTCTAACGACTTATACTGATACTGCCGAGGAACAAATTCCGATTGTCCGCCTGTAGCTGGAACGACTGGAATTAATCCAGCGCTCATTGCCTCGACAATCGACATTCCAAAATGTTCTCCTTTCCTTGGATGAAAAAAGATTTTACTTTTTTTCATTAATTCTATAAGATCTTCAAAGCTTTCATCAATATGAAATTCTACTACATCTGAGACATTATAATCAGATATTAATTTAATCAGATCATCATTATATTTTTGATAAAAAGGTTCTAAACTGCCTACAATATTTATTTTTGATTTTATTTTTCTCTCTTTTAGTAGTTTTGCAAGATAAATAACATTTTCGATTCTCTTGCTGGGTTCAATTCTACATATTACAAGAATACAGTTTTCATCTCGGTAGTTCAATGAATTAGAAAGCTGATTTAAATTTACTTTGGATATGATAGCATCTACTGGTACAGGCGGACTCAAGACAATTACATCATTTCTATCGTATTCTCGCAATATGGCACTTTTACTGTAATTGGAATTAGTAATTAAAAACGAGTTTCTGACCATAGAATCATAAGTTTTTTTCACCCATTTTACATATTTCTTTCTATTATCATCAGGAGTATTTATTCTAAATTCGGTTCCGGTTGGTTCAACTAGTTGAGAGATCACCTGTTTAGGATTCTTGTAAGATATTTGAGAGACTACTTCTGATTCAGGCATAGAGCTCGAATTTAGACGGTCGATTTTGAGATGATATCTTAAATATTCTGCGTCATCATTCTCTAAAAATAATTTGGCAGTAGGATAGTGACAATAAACGATCATGTTAGTAGCATTCAGTGAAGGATCATACCATGGATCTATGTCACCATGTGTATTGATAATCAAGTCATAATTACCTTGTTGGAGATTTAAACGAATACTTTGTTCATCAAACATATTTAAAAGATTAATTTTATTGATTTTTTTCATTACAGATGCTAAATCCTTTCCAAATGCATTTTCTAGTTTAGATAAAATTGGTTGCTCAAGTGTTGTCAAATCTATTTCCAATCCCATCTCATGTACCGCTTCCATAGTAACAAGAGTAAATCGCTCACCCCCGCCGCATGGATTTAAATTTGAATAGATAAAATTTGCCCTCATCTCGTATACTATAGTAATTGTTTATAAAATTTTATATTGATCATAATATTAGGCTTTTTCTTGTTGCCACCAAGACAAAATGCAATATATTTGTCACATGTAATTTTATATTTGGCAAGTATATCATAGTTTGATAAATATTATTTTATCCTCTGATATATTATAAAAAATAAAAAATAGTAGTACATAGCCAATACTTTAATATCTGTTAATCAATTTTCCTCTTCTCTGTCAGATTGTTTTGAACCTCCAAAATGATTTTTAATCTTATAAAAATTTGTGAAAGTTAAGATTTAAGATTTAACTTGAATAATTGGCATGATAAAATAGTTAGTTTACAGAATTATTATCTGTATAACTATCATTAATAGGCTGTATCAAAAGAATTATCCATCTGTTTTGAATAGCATCCATAGGATAGTATGAAACATGTGCCTTTTCTTGGTTTACTTGCTCCACAACGGAACCAAACTTCCCCTCAAGAGCATTTTGAAAGCTTCTTAGACTAGAAATGATTCATCATAATTCGTAGAAAGCATCTTATTAGAATCGGCGATCTTTGTATAGTTAGAGTCAATGTATACAATTCTTTGTCCTAGAGGTAAATTAAGCGATTGAATCTCTTTATTCAAAAGGCTCAAGTCTATAGATCCTGCCAAAACACCTGTCAAAACCCCACTATTATCAACACTATCTGAAAATACGGGTACTGCTATGATAGCTCGCTTTAGACCAGAAGAGGTAGAAGTTATTATATCTCCTAAATAGGTATCATTTGAAGCAATGGCACCTTTAAAGTAATGTCTAAAAGCAAGGTTATTTTTGGTTTGGTTATTTGTAAAAAATAAGGCTCCATAAAATACGTATCACCTTTAGGCATAATAAAAGATATTCCAGCTATTTCAGGATAATAGGATATGACTTTTTGTGCAATTATTCTTTTTTGTAGACCTGAATCTGGTGGAATCCCATGAAGTGTTTCTAATGTGGTATTTAGCAGAGTTGTATTTGGCATGCTTCTCATTTCTGACAAATTGGCGGCAAACTCCAACATTGTAGCTGCTCCCTGTAGTCTATTTTCTAGACTATAAGTTAGTATCTTGAGGCTTAAAAGATTATTATTATCAACAGTTGTGTTAGTTCCATTACTTAGATTAGATTCAGGTTTATTAAAGAAACTGCCTCTTACTGAAATTGAATCAGAGTTTGACGGTGGTGGTAGTACTGATATTATTAATCTTAGTGGAGAAAATATTTTTGGACGATGGTCGGATTCAAAAAAGAGAAAACTGATGGAAAGTCGCATAAGGACTACAAGATTACTTTGTGATTCATTAGTCAAACTTAAAAACGCTCCATCTACTCTCATTTGTGCCTCGGCAGTAGGAATTTATGGGGATCGCGGGATAGATGTTCTTACCGAAGATACCGCAGCAGGTACGGGTTTTCTTTCATCTTTGTGTCAGAAATGGGAAAATCCCACTGAGTCTGCAAAATCTATAGAGATCCGAACAATAAATGCAAGATTTGGAATGGTATTAACACCAAAGGGCGGTATGTTGAAAAAACTAATTGAACCATCAATATTTAAGACTGGACTTAAAATAGGATTTGAAAATCAGTATGTAAGTTGGATATCCATAGAAGACGTCCTAGGCAGCATCCTTTATACTATTGGAGATTTATCTATCAAAGGCCCTGTTAATTTAGTTTCTCCAGACCCTATCAAGATGTCGGATTTTACAAGAATACTTTCGCATTTACTAAAAAACAAATTTACGATACCAATTACAAAAAGAGCATTAAAACCTTTGTTTGGCGAATTGGCAGATTATGTCATATCATCAAGTTCATTCGTTTTACCAAAAAAGTTGACTACCGCCGGCTATCCATTTATGAATACAGATTTGGAGAGCACATTGCGATTCTTATTAGGTATCAAAAAATTATGCGAAAATAAAGTATAGTCTTTGGTAATATCAGCAGTATTGATATTTAGATAATTACAATGGATAATTCTAATACAATGGATTAACAAATAGGGTCATCTTATACCTCAAAAAGTTAGCACTATTTAGCATTGTTAGCACCAGTTTATATACTATAGTGTGAAAATATCCATATGGAAAAGAGATTAATAACAACAGGTTCAGTTTCTGGTATAGCAGCAGATAATGGCGTAGGAATCACATTAGGTATCGTGTTAGGTAGTTTAATCATAGTTTCATTAGGAATCATTCCATTAGTATATACAGTTAATGCACAATCTACAGATAAAGCCGAAGGCGGAATACTAGACCTCTTTGATGGTAAATCCGATACCAATTCAAATGTTTCCTTTGTACCTGGAGAAAATATGCTTGGTGCTTATTCGGGAGAACTCAGAACTCCGGTAGGACTAAGTCATGAACTCAATAATACAGTTGGAAATAGGACGCAATTTATGGATCCAAATTTTGAGATCAAGTCTATAAAACAGTATGATAGTAATTCTTCGGATTGGACTAAGATTGATCCGTTCGACGAGGGTAGAGCCGACTAAAATTTTTTTATTCTTACCATACTGCTTTGGTGTCTTACATACTTAATTTTTTTGTAAAATAGCCTTTTAACATAATTTAAAATTACATATTTCCTTAATTTTTTTGTTTTAGTAACGTATTTACTGCCAAGTATAAGAAATTTGCTCTTTTGTGTGTTAAAAGAGTTTGTGGATTTACTATCCGCTGTAAACATCAGGAATTTCAATATACTGTGAATCATAGTGAGAGAACAAAAACACATTTGAAATCGCCACCAAATAGAGAAAAGTGTCAAATGTGGTAGAGTTTCAATCTATAATGGATTGGACTATCATGTAAAATTGTGACGCCATAAGAGATCTCGGAATTTGATGTCTCCATTATACTATTTCTTTATATAACCTAAAAACCATTTTGTTGAGATACTTGTTTCTTTTTGGGGTAATCTTTTACCATAAAATCAAAGTTTACTAAATTTATTGCAATTATAATATCTGTAATAAAATTACTTTAAATCTTAAAATAAGTATCTCCAGGGGTCAAATAATGGACGCGATTGTCAAGTCCTGCTTTCTTAATCTCTGCTTTAAAATCCTCTAGGGATGATATGAATACATCATAGTCATTATAATGAACCGGAATGGCTATTCTTGGATTAATTATATAAAACATTTCTACACCCTGCTTAGGATTCATTGTTACAAAAATTCCCATTATTCTAGTCCCCCAAGATGTAACAGGGCAATATCAAAGTCATTATAACGTCTGGTTATTTCTTTTATATGATTATAGACAAGTGTACCTTTTCTATCGCATTACTAAATACATCCAATAAGAACAAAATAGACTAATCACATAACATCTGTACACAACATTTACATTAAATGACTGGAAGTAATTAGAAAGATTATTAGGAGTCAGAGAATAGACAAATATTCTTATTACCATTTCATAGCAATTAGAAAAACAAAAGGTCTTTTACTTATTTATAAATTATTATCTGTAAGATACAGGTGATGGTTTCTCAAGAGACAAGTAGGAATCTGTATGAATCTTTAAATGATATACGCATCAAGAAAGTAAAGGAACTTGAAGAAAATCCTGTTTTAACTAAAGAAGACGCAGCATTATCAAAAATTATTGCAAGGATGATAAAAGAAAATGTTCATGAAGTATTTATCCAACTACCAGATGATAATAAATCTGTTTCATGCATAAACGTCAGGGATATTTTATTAGCACCATATAGTGATTCGATAAAATCCTCATCCATAAGAGTACCTATTCCAAGTCTTAGTGAGGAAGACAGCATAGGAAACGCTGCAAGAATAATGAGCCTGCACCGATTAAGATCCTTGCCCGTGGTAAATTCAACCAGCCACGAGGTGACAGGACAAATTTCATCAAAGAGAATTATAAATTATATTTATGATACATTTTTAAATAAAAAAATAAATGATCAAAAAATGATGTCGGCATCCGATATTATGACTCAGGGGTTAATAATTATAGATCCGACAGCCACATTGGATGCTGCCAAGATTACAATGATGAAAGAATCAATAGATCATTTACCTGTTGCTGAAACCCAAGCAGATGGAAAGACCGTAGTAAAAGGAATGGTAACATCCAATCGCCTGATACAAACTTTGGTACCTAATGAAACTGTTGAGGAAGAGGGATCAGAGGATATATCACCTAAACAGGAAATAATCAGATTGGCAGACCGAAAAAACATTTTAACAGTGAAACCAGAAGACTCCTTCTTATCTATAATAGAGTCGTTATTGAAGGCAAATTCAACATATGCGATAGTTCAATCCTCAGATGGTACTGCACTAGGAATAATTACACATAAGGATATAATTTCGGTATTAGGAGAGCAAACTCAAAGTGAAATACCCATTTATATAATGGGAATGCCGGATGATTCAACTGAAGCAGAACTTGTAAAATCTAAATTTCATAGTGTTGTAGATCATCTGAGCAAAATATCTCCCCAAATTCAAGAGGCACGATGTAAAATAAGAATTAAAGATAGGGAAGGCGGAAGGAGAAGATATGAGGTATCTGCAAATATCTACACAGCACATAAGCTTTACTCATATTCTTCATCCAACAGATGGGATCTTGCACCCCTTTTTGATGAGATGATTGAAGGTTTAAAGAATCAGATGGGAGATGTAAAGACCGAACACCAAAACGATTCTCCAAGATACTCAGGTCGCTAATACAAATAGCACAAGCGTATCATCTTTAATTTTGGTAATGTATAGCAAATATATTCATTTCATGAATTACAAAACTATTACCTTTTATTTGCAAAACTAACAGACTGTTTGATTTAACAGAACAAGCCTCACCCAAAAACTAGTTGAAATGTTTCGATCTGAAAACCATTATAGGGATTTGACTATGTCCTGATGGAAGCACACTATATGTAATAACCGATTTATCAGGTCCGGTTAAGGCCATAGGAGGCGGAGCAAGTATCGAACTTTGGAATCCAGGCTCTTTGCTTGAATTCAAATACGTAAAAAATAGTAATAATATGTCAAGTGTTCAATAGCATCTCATCGTCCTGAAAAACAGTGATTATCCTTCTTTTTTATTTTAATAAAAGGCAATTTACTTTCATACAGTTTTCAAAGCCTATATATCATATGCAAAAATCATATTGTCTAAATTAACTATTTACTTATCTTTGTAAGGTTATTGATAGAATACTCTTTTGATGGGATTGAGTTTTGATATAGAAATCTTTTACTTTTCGATACTATACATTTGTATACTTAATCTAATTAAGGAAGGTTGATATCAAGATCGGCCGTATTGCCCTAGTTTACTGATGGGCCATTTCACTTATTTCATAGCACTATACACCATTGACATTTCTTTTGGATCTTAATTTTTTACTCTCTTTAATTTTCTCTTAATTCAGAAATTTATACTTCACAAATACCTCATCTAATAATCTTGAAACAAAGGTTTCTGTATACAGTCAATCAATTTGCTATATGAAATTAATTCACATTACTATGACATTACTAAACAAAGATATTATATATTAGAAGAATTATATTTTGCATGCATGAATAAATTCAATTTATTCGCAATTGTAGGTATTGTATCAGCATTGATCTTTGGATCCACAGTGACATACGCATCAGCACAAGGAAATACAAATGTGACAATGGACAATATGTCCAATATGTCGATGCCAATGAATAACATGAGCAATATGAATATGACAATGGAAAATATGTCGATGCCAATGAATAACATGAGCAATATGAATATGACAATGGAAAATATGTCGATGCCAATGAATAACATGAGCAATATGAATATGACAATGGAAAATATGTCGATGCCAATGAATAACATGAGCAATATGAATATGACAATGGAAAATGATTCTGTTGTAATAGGAGAATCACAAGTTGCTCCTCCACAAGTTGCTCCTCCACAAGTTGCTCCTCCACAAGTTGAAGAAGGCTCTGAAGTTGAAGAAGGCTCTGATGGTGGAGAAGGCTCTGATGGTGGAGAAGGCTCTGATGGTGGAGAAGGCTCTGATGGTGGAGAAGGCTCTGATGGTGGAGAAGACGAGAATTAAATAAATTAATTATATCTTTTTATTTATTGTAATTTTTAACGTTCTGTTGTTTGCTTATTAGCAGTAGACTAAAACATACTAACCATATCAGTCAAGTTCTAAAGAATCTAAAAAATTTGATGGCATAGAAATTATAGGACATGACATGAGTAGTCTAGCATTGTTAGTATTTGTGACGTTATATGTTGGATTGGCATGAGCGTTTGAAAAACAGTTAGACTTTGACGTTAATTCCCACATTAGGAACATTTTTCTTCTGAACAGTTTTTGCAGCCAAATAATAATAACTCAAATCAAGAGATGAAAACCAATGAACCCTATAGCGATCCTCAATAAAATAAAAAATTAGAATTGCAAAATGGCGGTTGTCTATTTTTTTCTTTATTTTTGGTAACGGATTTTTATTCTCATATTAATAGACGCCAAGTACAAGTTTGCTGCAGCCGGAAACAAAATTGGTCATAAATGTTATTGTTACTAGTGTTCGTTAAATCTATCAGGTACTTTTTTATTTGTGGCTGAACGATTGTTTACAATGCGCACAGTCTAAGGATATTATTGTATAATACGCTATGAAAAGTACAAGAAGTCTATATTTTTGATGTCTATTGACATCAGAATATTCTAAAGCTTTAGTATTTTTACAGATTCAAAGCTGGTGATGTCTTGTATTGAATAAGGTAAACTAAGAAAAACGTAGGTTTACAAATTTTAAATACAAGCGGTAGGCATCCATAAGGTCTTAATTTTAGCTTTATATAGTTTAATATATAATCAATTCTACAGCAAACTATTATACATCAAGTGATCTTGTCCTATCATGGGATCAGGGTCACTAAATTATCATTAAATTGAAGTATCCCAAAGATTATTTCTTTTTCAATTTGCTTTCTTTCAGTCCGCTTAATCATGGAAATATTAGAAACTTATTGAACATATCCAGGATGATTTACATTCAGAAAAGTCTATCTAAGTTGTTTACGCGGTAAACATCAAGCCTAAATAATTCATTGGAAAATGAATTGATTTGTACAAAAACAAATTGTACTTTTAAATCAGTTGTAATAATTGAATTGAACTAAAAAATAATCTGTTCCTTTCTCGCATAAGCTTCTCTTGCTACACTAATTGATCCCTTTCTTAATAACATCGCTCTATACACTATTTGTTTTGCGGTTTCCATGGCAATCTTTCTAACATTAAAAAGAGGTGAAGTATTACCTCCCTGATCTGTTAATTGTAGTGAGTTATAAAGTGCTTTTTTAACATTATTTGTAATTTTATAGTCTATTAAATCAAATGCTTCTTTTTCTGTTCGACCTTGATATTCAACAAATGAACCTATTACACCACCAGAATTTGCAAGAAAATCCGGTATGATTAAAATATTATTACCTATCAAGTATTGATCAGCTGATGATGTAGTTGGAATATTTGCACCCTCTACAATGATCTTTACATTATTTTCTAGTATTTTAGGAGCTGTCTTATCATTGATAACACCAGTCAATGCCGCAGGAATAAAAATATCTGAGTCTACATTGAAAATTTCGTCTTTATCTAAAATATCATAGGAGTTTTGTGAAGGGTTTTTTGAATAATCTAACAGATCATTTAGTTTAGACTTGTCTTTCATATCGTTCATCAATTGCGGGATATCCAAGCCATTTTCATCAAATACGAATGCTGAGACATCACTCACCCCGATAACTTTTATATCCAAATCATTCAGAAATTTTGCAGTAAATGACCCTACATTACCAAATCCCTGAATAACTACTTTGATATCATTGCTTTTTGTATCCAAACTGTTTATAAGATCATTAAAGGGCTTGGAAGCCTTTAATCCCTTACGTTTGATATCTTTTAAGAAATCAATTGTAGTTCTTAATGCAACGCTTACCCCGTATCCAGTTGTTCCTAGTTCATGTGGAATTCCTCCAAGTTCCTGGGGTTTGCCTGTACATGCACGCATATCTCCAATCTCATGTGCAAATACCGCCATATCTAATTCCGTCGTACCTACGTCAGTAGCGGCAATATACTGTGAAGGACAATATGGGCGTATCATTTTGGCAAATGATTTGATCCATTCTACTTGGTTTACTTTACTTGGGTTTGCTATAATTCCTCCTTTAGCACCACCAAATGGTAATCCTGCCGACGCACATTTCCAGGTCATGGTTCTTGCAAGCCTAAAGACCTCTGTAGCTGTAACACTTGCCGCAAACCTTATTCCTCCTTTGCCAGGACCAGTTGATGTATTATCGATAACCAAAACGCCTTTCATACCGGTGTCAGGATCATACACCTGCAATACTTTTTCGGGTCCCCATTCATCTATTTCTAACCCTGCAGAATTTTCCAGAGGGTATTTCTCTACATTAAATCCTAAATCCGAGGGCAACGAGTTTGAATCTGGGCTAACCATTTCATATTGTATTATTTATGATAAGTTATAATCATGTAATGGGGTTATGAATGCACAATTAGAGAAGGTTTGGAGATTAGTCGGCATCATTTTATTGAAAGGTCAAAGATTCATACAAATGCACTAGATATTAAAACCAAATAAACATGAATCATAATTAAGAATATTTAGGAGTCTGCTTATCAGACATCTGAATTTTTGAGAGGGTATAATAATGGTCAAGTTCTGCCATAAGGATAACTGCTTATGTTTGTAAGCGAAAATGTTTGATTTTCTGCGTGTACGGATACATTACTACCAAACACATTGGTATTACCAATTGATAGAATTGCAATTACCACTACAACCATAAAACAAATTATAGATGTCAAAACAAGTAGTTGGTCGTTTCTAAAAGTATTGAAATTTGAGTTTTAAGTGCAATTTAAAAATATACACAAATACTGTAATCTATGGTATTTTTATTACGCTTCAAGATAATCCCCTATACAATTTACCGATCTATTTTTGCAGATTCTGTTTGACAGCAAGTAGTTCTTCAACCTATATACAAAATAGATTAGATGCTACAACGAGTTAGATATGCCTCAATCCTAGGCAGCACAGTTGAGATTATGCGCGAAGAGCAACTAAAGGGATTCGATATCAACGTGTCAGAAGCAACATTAGTATATCCAAGTTATTCGCTAGCTTAGTTTCGAAGTACATTGACTTTTATCGTAATACAGTATGTTTAGATTACCATTTTGTGTTCTCTTCCAAAATTGCATATTAGGACAATTGTTTAAAACTTCCTTCCATGATAATATCTTTTAAAGGTTTTCGATCATTTGGATATTCTGCCTGTTGTAGATTTGGAGGTAACCTTTCAATAGGACCTCTCTTGCCTATTGCAATCATTGCCATAACATCAAAATTGTCTGGAATATTCAAGTTCTCTCTCGCCTTCTGATAGTCGAATCCTTGTATACCATGTGCCACAATTCCACGTATTGAAGCATCTAACGCTAAATTCTCCCATGCAGTTCCGGCTTCAAATTGATGAGTTATTGAGTGTTTTTCATTATATTCAAAGTAATTTCTGGATACAATCATTACCAAAACCGCAGCATCTTTAGCCCAAGTTCTGTTACCTTCATTTAACAATTCCAGAAATTTGGACCATTTGCTGCCTGTCCTTTTTGAATACATAAATCTCCATGGTTGATTATTGAATGAAGAAGGTGTCACTCTTGCAGCCTCAAAAAGACACATCAAATCATCATCATCTATTTCTTCTCCAGTCATCGATCGTGGAGACCACCGGTTAACAAAAATGGAATTGATATTGTGATCAACCTTTCTTATATGTTCTGGATTAGTATTAGACATGAATAACCATCAAAAAAAATATTATAAAAACCAACAGGTCGATTTTGGTTTTATAAAAATATAGCACAGGAAACACAGATTGGTAGTTAATAGTCACCATTACCTATATAAAGAAACAATTGATATATCTTGAGCATAATATAGAGAGGATTTTGTGGGAACCTGTAATAAATCGACACACTATATGTATGAATAAATTTGGCTTACAAATCACATTATCACATTATCAATAGTTTTTGATATGGTAAATTTAGCAAAATAAAAATTGTATTTTTATCCCATCTGGATCATAAACATAAAATGAATCGTCATGATATTTACCATCATTATCTGCTATATCATCACCAATACTTATCCTAAGACTAGAAAGATTATCTCTTAATTTATCAATTTCTTTGTTATTGTCAGGTAATGCTATAGCATAGTGATCAAGCCCAGCTCCAAGCTGCTTATTGTTATGGGCAGGTAAAATATTGGTTCCAATCCAGGTATTTGTCACTACATGATGATGATACCCATTGGCTGCAAAGAAATAAGCACCTGGATAAGTGGCAGTCTGACAAAGACCAAGCACACCGTTGTAGAATTTTCGTGCTCTATTAAGATCAGACACGTGCAAATGAACATGACCTATTGTTGTATCTTGGGGCATTCTATTCCAAGTCTTGGATTTACACCTAGTTAACAGATCAGTTACATCCAAAGGCTTGGTAACCATATGAACTTTATTATTAATCCAGCTCCACTCTGATGGTGACCGGTCTATAAATTTCAATTCCTATATGGTCAGGATCATGAATTTATATCGATTCAGATACAGCATGATCTGCCATGCCTTCATAATATTGCTGATCAAGATTCTCTTGTATGTGTCGAAGAAAGGCAGCCAAATATTCTCTTTTAGGTAGCAATATAGCAAAATGGTAAAGTCCATCTTGCCTTTCTACTCTACTGGAATATTCTGAAGCGAAATTATTTTGCATTTGAGTTAGTATAATTAGTGGCGGTTGCTGGTCAAACATCTCCTCTCTATCCGTATAAGTACTAGGGTTTGCAGCGAGAAAGGCAGTATTACTATGCATATCTTCTTTTAGAATTCTAAACCCAAGAATTGATTTATAGAAATTAAGAGACTGTGAGAGGTTTGATACTCTAAGACGAATATGATTTATTTTCATTGAAGAATTTATAACATAGGTATCATCATCAAGACTCATAGTTATATTGTAAAATTGTTATATTTAAGAACTCGCCTTTACTTGACCACATATTCTATTCCATTGTGCGAATTGATGCTATGATAATATCTCAAATTCACGCTCTTTTGAATGAGTTTCAGACTTCTTAAGGATATACCTTTTATCTTATCCTTATAATAATCTTTATCGCAGACATGCACGAAAATATATTTCTTCCAATAGTATTACAAAAGTATATTATTCAAATACATTTTTCATAATTACATTTATTTGCAATTGAATGCAAACTCTTTTTATTTATGCTTGACGCATTAAATTCTCCAAACACAAATAAAGAGATGACAACACGAAGGTAACGGTCAGAGCGCTCATCGTCTAATTAGAAATTGCTTTAGCTACATTGATTATTAGATGGACCGTTACCAATTATGTGAAAAAAATGATAATAAACAGATGTAAAATCATCAATCTAAGATTTATCACATAAATCTTAGATTGATAGTAAATATAAGGAGATAATATCCATTGCAAGAGGAGAATTATTAAAACTATTCTATATGATAGTAACCAAACATATATGCAAATAAGCATCTGCGCAAATACCCATAATGGATTTTATTTCTTATCAAATAATTTTTTCAGTGGTGAAAGAGTAACTTAAAATTTTGATCATGAAAGAGCCTCGAAACAATAGGCATCTAGAATCGTCATATTAAATTCAGAACTTTAGACCTAATGAAAAATGATTGGCCTTGCGATCACTTTCACAATGATCAAAGGTATGAGGTATCTAAATATTACAAAGTAAAATAAATCCTAACTACAATCTCTAGTATATGGGATGTTAGATTAATTTCAAGGATCCCGCTATACAAGACTATCCTAATTTATTAACTTAATTTGATGCTGTAGAAATAGACAAAAAAATTTAAAGGTATATTAGGATATTTGAAATCATTCTCTCTTTTTACTTGTTTGTTGAAGAATCTATGCACAAAAAAACAAACTCATCCTTGCAGCCTCTTCCTTTCTCTTCCCTCAGTATTGTCTTTATCCCTTACATGTTGTTTTGCATGAGTATTTGTCAAAGGAGATACTTTAGAATTATATTTGTTATTTTGTGATTGTTCTTCTTTTACTGAAGTGACATTGTTTTTACTATAACCACTATAAGATTCAGCAATAGTATCCTGATTCCTTTGCTTTAGTTCTTGTGCAACATATTCCCGTATTTTACTTGAATAAATAAAATTATCGATTGGTGGATTTTCTTCTAATTTACTGATAATGGATTTTGATACATCCTTTGCAAGCATAAACGGTGTTCCCGCTCTGCTAATTCCTCTCACAAGTTTTTCTTCCTCAAATTTTTCAGAATTTCCGCTCCTTTTTTCTACAATTAATTTTGAGAGTGGTGGCTGATTTTCGCTTTCGGCCATTTCGATTCAAATATTGTACATTAAAGTATAAATGAATGCGATAATATCGTTCTTTACTATTCAACCTACGTAATTAGAAATAATGTCATAAGGACAATAGTAGTATAGCATTAGTAATTGTTATTACATTATTTATCATGGATATTTTAACACATACAAAAATTATTAGTCAAGCCCTAGTAGTTTGGTTTTCTCTTTTGGTTTTAGGGGCATTAGTCAACTTTCCATAATATAACAATAGTAAAAGACTTTGCATTCAAACTGTCACTTCTTTAGTACAGAATGTTGTCTAAAGATAAACGTTAACTATGGTGAATGCAAGTAACAATACATTGTGTTTTTAAACTTATCACCATAGTTAAAATTGACTCTTCAATAAATTCATTAGAGGCCTTGCATCAATTCCATAGTCGTTCATGCAAGGCCTTACTTTTCTAGCAATTAGTATATTCTATTTCTTCTTGACCATAATTGCATGGTTGACTTTTTATTTATGAAATATCTGAATGTTTAATTGATAACAGTGGTTGAATTAAAGAATTAGGAATAAGATAACAAGGAATTGAACGTTATTTTTAAAGGATGTGAAAAAATTTCAATAAAGTTATTAACACTAGTAAAATATACTATAGTTTAAAAAAAATTAGATAAATAAGGTAAAGCGTACTGTTCCCAGTACACTTATTTCAATTAGTTGTTGTCGTTGTTATCGGTGTTGTCGTTGTTATCGGTGTTGTCGTTGTTATCGGTGTTGTCGTTGTTATCGGTGTTG
>Ga0196965_1000412_pt1 | contig 26585 bp, 17 predicted proteins | sample S1_20metaG_FD_148668 | JGI IMG/M metagenome (GOLD analysis project Ga0196965, IMG submission 148668) | Soil microbial communities from Anza Borrego desert, Southern California, United States - S1_20 | ecosystem: Environmental > Terrestrial > Soil > Desert | place: USA: California | collected... | reverse complement strand
ATTATTTGTATCACACCTTCATGTCCTATGAGGAGACGATGGGGCAGCGTTTCGTATTTAACGAAGCATACTCGAAATATGTGGAGGAAGGCGATATCATACTGCCTGATCTATTGTGGGAGACCCTCGGTTACACACAGGACAGTGAGATTGAGAAAGTATATAATCAGTACAAACGCCGGATTACATCCGAGCTGCTCGCCGACTGGATTGCAAAAGCAAAAGAAATCGCTCAGGAAGGTGATTACGAAAAGTCCGGTTTGCACATGGCCCATTTGTGTACCCTCTCACGTTTACACGGTGATAAATCGTTGGAGGCTGAGTCGACTTATTATTTGGCATTGATCAAATACGCAGTTGAAAAATATGATGAGGCAACGCCATTGTTGAAATACGCTGCTGATTTATTTGAAAAAAATGAAGATCTGACCAAGGCAGCTCTAGCGTTCTACTATTTGGGATATTGTACGAATACGCTCGGGCAAATTGATGAAGCGATTAAGTATCACACGCGCGCTTTGGAGTTTCGCGAAAAGATTTACAAAACGGATGGCTCACGCGCTTCTGTACAAGAAGAATTGTATACATCGCTCAATGCGCTTGGAGGAATTGTACTGAACAAAGGTGATTATCAGAACGCAATCCTCTATTACGATCGTGCGTTAAGCGTTGCGGGGGATGCGGCGAACAAAAGCTGGCAGGCATCCTGCCGTTGGAATCTCGGCTATGCATACGGCGATGGCTTGTCACAACCAGCGCAGTCGATAGCACACTACCAGAACGCGATTGAATTGTACGATGGATTGAACGATTCCGCCAGTGTCGTACAAATACTGAGAAATGTTGCTTTGCAATACAATCTCCTGAAAGACTTTGAATCTTCTTTCAGGGCAAGCGAACGTGCAATGTTGCTGGCAAAGAAGGTGAATGACCCGACATCCATCGCGTTGATTACATACCTCACTGCATCAACTTACAAAGAGAGGGGAGACGCTACCCTCGCGATCAGGTATTTCGAAGAAGCTGAAAATGCCTACACGCTTGCGGACAATGTAACTGAGGTGATAAGTATTAAAGAAAAGGCTGCCGGCTTGTACGTGGAGCTGGGTCAGTTTGACCGCGCAATAAAAAAACATGAAGAACGATTATTGTTAGCAACAGATCCTGCAACAAAAGCCGATGCGTATTGGGAGATGGCATACATCAAAGGTGAAAACCAGGACGATCATACAGGCGCGATTGATAGCTATAAAAAATGCGCTGAGGTGTATGCTTCCTTAAATGATACAACGAATTTGAATACGATCTACGCAAATATCGGATTCGATTATCGCGATTTGAATGATTCAACGTCTGCCTATCTGTACCACAAGAAAGGAATCGATCTTACAAGCTCAGGTGCCAATCTAAACAGAAAAGCTTACGCCTTCGACAGAGCCGCGAAAACTTACAGTCATTTCGGTAATTACACGGCTGCTCTCGCGCTGTACGATAAAGCATTTGGAATCTATCGGGATTTGGGTCAGCACAAAGACGCCGCTGTTATTGCTGAGGCGATGGGCGAGGCTAGTAACAAATCGAAAGCATTTGAAAGGGCTGCCGCATTTTTCAAAGACGCTATTGCATTGTATAACCGGGCTGCCGACAAAGCCAATGAAGCAGAGACCTACTGGGACTACGCTTTTACATTGGGCAACAACTTAAGACGGTACCGTGAAGGAATCGATAATTATCACATTGCTTACACCCTTTACATGCAGATCCCTGATTCTGTAAACGCATCCGTCATGCTTTCAAACATTGGCCAAACTTACTGGTCACTGGTGGATTATGATAGCGCCATCGGATATCACCGGAAGGCGATCCATCTCGCTTCGAAAAGCAAGAACATGAAGCAGGTTGCGAAATCGTGGTCAAAGCTTGCAACATTATACACGGAGTCAAATAATCCGGTAGGAACGTTTGAAGCGTTAAAGAATTCGGTCATTGCACTCGAAGTTTTAAACGACAGCGTAGAACTTGCCAACACGTATAACGAAATAGCTAACAGTTATGTGAAAGCCAAGAAATATACGGAGGCATTTTCAAGCTTCGAAAAAGCGCTTGCTATCAGAAAAGCTGGCAAAGACCAGTCACTCGCGTCGTCGACCTTATATGATATGGCGTGGGCTTATTATGATAAAGCAGATTTCAAAAACGCCGAAAAGCTTTATTCGCAATCTTACAACATCCGAAAGGCTATCAACGATGAGGAAGGGCAGGTTTATGCGTTGGCTAATCTAGGGCTCATCGAACAATCCGTCAACGCGGATTACAAAAAGGCAGAAGCGCATCTGAATGAGGCAATCGCCATCGCGAAAAAAATTCAGGATGATTACATTCTCGCTTACTGCCTGGCGCGATTGAAGGGCATCTATCGTTCGCTCGGAAGATCAGCTGAAGCGGATGCACTCAATGAAAACGTTCTCTCCCTGTACAGGAAAAACCAACGGTGGAAGGAGGTAGCCAATACGTTGGTAGATATCGGTTATGACGCGCACTATGTTTATGCTGATCTGAAAAAAGCAATGTCATATTTTGATCAGGCGCAGCAGATGGCGGACACGTTGAATGATAAGCTTGTGCAGGCAGGTATATATTCCGCGAAAAGCAGCGCCTTTCGTGAGACTGGTGAGTTTGAGAACGCTAAGCGGATGGCCGAAAACAGTTTGAAGTTATATCGTGACGTCGAAAATTATTGGGGTCTTGCGGGAACGTACATCGACCTGGGCAACACATATAAGCAGATGTCGGTATACGATTCATCGATTTTCTATCAGCATAAAGCTGATTCGCTGTACCAAACATTAGGACTTGAATATGCCCGACTAGCCCCCCTTGCAAACCTCGGTGAGAATTATGTGTCACAGGGCGATTATCGTAAAGGACTCGAATACTACACACAGTCTTTACAGATCATGCAGAAAGCAGGTGACCTGAATGAAAACCTCGCGATAATAAAAGCGTGCATCGGTGAAGCGCATTTCTATTTGAATGATTATACACAGGCCGAACGCTGGTTAACGGAATCGTTAGAAGTCTGCGAAAAGATTGGTGCAAAACGTGCCAAGGCCGACAACCTGAGCGTGATGGCGCGATTGAAAATAGAAGAAAAGAAATATCCGGATGCGCTTAAGTACCTGAATGAAGGTATTGCGATGAGCAAAGCTTCAGGTATGACTGTTTCTTACCTCACGCACATTCTGCTGCTCGGAAAAGCACATATTGAACAACAGGATTTTGCAAACGCGAAGGCGCCGCTTGAAGAATGTGTAAAACTATCGAGATCAATTGGAAAACAATCAACATTGTGGGAAAGTCTTTATCTGCTTGGCGTTTGGTACAAAAATGCCGGCGACCTGAAAGTAGCGAAAGAACATCTGAAAGAATCAGTCGCAGTTATTGAAAAGATCCGCAACAAAGTTTCCGGTGGAGAAGAGGCCAGAAAGTTATTCTCATCCGATAAGCAAATCGTGAAGGTGTATGATGTTCTCATCGATGTGTTGTTGCAGCTCGGCGAGACCGAAGAGGCCATGAACTACCTGCAAAAGAATAACGAAGACAATCTGAAAGCAAAGTTCAAAGCGTTGGATGTAAAGTTCGAAAACGAAGATCGGCGACGCGCTCTCGAAGAGGAACGGAGTATGAAGTTGAAGCTTGACGGATTGGAGGCGCAGATCGCAAAGGAAAAAAGCATCGCGGGTTCCAGCCAGAACGTCGAGAAGTTAAAGACACTTGAAGGAATTAAGACCATCGCTGAAAGCGAGTACCTGAAATTCATTAATCAACAGATCAATGTTCAGCCTGAATTGTCGCGGTACTTTAACAATAGTGTTCAGCCGACGCAATTCCGGAAATTAAAGAAATACATTCCCGCAGATATGGCGTTATTGTCCTACCTGGTAGGTGAGAATCAAGTGTACATTTTCGTTGCGACTACCGACACTGTCATTGCGAAAATTGTAACAGTGCCCGCAAGTTCCATCAGCAAGAATGTGAACGCAGCGCTGAACATCGCGAAAAATCATCTGGGCGCGTTCCCCTCCATTGGCTTAAAACATTCAGAAGAGGAGAGGAGGACATTTGTGAAGGCACCGGTACAGCAGGATCAGTATGTTCGTCCGTTTGAAGAGCTCTATCACTACCTCATCAACCCGGTGAGCGCCGAGATTGCTGGCAAAAAACGATTAGGCATTATTCCAACAGGAACATTGAATTACATTCCTTTTCAGTTGCTGGCAAAGACCGTCAACGGCAACAAAGTTAGCTTGCTGGCAAACCAGTTCTCGATTTTTTACACGAGTTCCACCGACATGCTTTTCCGGTTAGTGGAGGACGAAACGCAGGCAATTAATATACTCGCCTTTGGAAACCCAGATAAGACATTACCGTCAACCGAAGTAGAAGTGAACGACATCAAGACGGTGTTCCCAAATACCACCGTTTTTGTTCGCGATGAAGCCACCGAAGACAAAGCGAAATTCGCGGCCGAAGAATTCAATGTCATGCATTTCGCTACGCACGGAAATCTCGATTACGAAGACTTCAGCCAGTCATTTTTAACGATGGCTGGAAATCCTGAAATGGGTGAAGACGGACGTTTGACACTGGAGGAGCTCTGGGGGATGGATGTAATGAATCACCTGAACATTGTTGTGCTTTCCGCATGCCAGACGGCTGTGACGAAAGGTTCACACGAAAGCTCTCCTGTAAGTCCGGCCAGTGGCTTTCTGCAAAATGGCGTGAAGTCGGTTATCGCCACATTATGGAAAGTTGATGATGAGGCCACGTCGATACTCGTGTCAGATTTTTATCGAAACCTGAAGTCGATGGATGCAGTCGACGCATTGCGTTCAGCGCAGGTTTCACTTTCTCAACAACCAAAATATTCTCATCCATACTATTGGGCAGGGATAGTACTTTTGGGCGACTGGCGATAGAGATGTCCTTGAACGAATTTATTGAAAAGATTAATCAGTGGAGCGCAAGCAGAACGCCATTCCTGTTTTTGATTGATTTCGAAATGCAAAAGCCCGTTGCGTTTAGATTGTCAGATGTCTCGCATAACGACATACTGTTCGATATTAACGGTGTAACAAATGCGAAGCATAGCGGGCATGCCGGACTAATCGAGTTGCAGGCGGCGCCGATTGCGTTCAAAGCCTACGAAAAAAAATATCGAACGGTTGAACGCGCGATCCACCGGGGGGATTCGTATCTCACGAATCTCACAATTAAAACTCCGGTCACGGTGAATCTTTCGCTCGAAGAAATATTCAGAAGCAGCAGGGCGCGTTATAAGATCTTGTATAAAGATTCGTTTACGGTTTTTTCACCGGAGATATTTGTGAGGGTTATTGATGACAAAATTTTTTCTTTTCCCATGAAAGGAACGATCGACGAGGCATTTCCAGACGCACGCAACGTGATATTGAACGATAAGAAAGAGCTGGCCGAACATGTCACCATCGTCGACCTGATTCGAAATGATTTAAGCATTGTGGCAGATCAGGTAACTGTTACCGATTTTCGGTATATTGAAAAGATCAAAACTACCGCAAAGACCCTTTTACAAGTCAGTTCAAAAATTGAAGGTATCATCAAACGTGATTTCGCAAATCAACTTGGTTCGTTAATTGTAGCGTTGTTGCCGGCTGGCTCGGTTTCTGGTGCACCCAAAAGGAAAACAGTCGGGATTATTGAAACCGCGGAAAACGAACCACGCGGTTACTACACCGGCGTCTGTGGCATCTTTGATGGTAAAAACCTGGATAGCGGCGTTATGATCCGATATATCGAAAAAGTCGGAGATGACTTTTACTACAGAAGTGGCGGTGGCATAACGGCTCTCAGCAGTTGTGAAAAAGAGTATCAGGAAACGATTGATAAGATCTATGTCCCTCTTGCTTGAATCGATCAGACTGGAAGATGGAAAATTCGAGAACCTTTTTCATCATGAGCAACGGATGCACCGCTCGCTGCAGATGCTCTGCGGCGATAACGAACACTTCGATCTTGAGAAATTCCTTAGTGATTTGAATGTGCCACAAGTCGGGTTGTATAAATGCAGAATCGTATACGATGACCGCACAAAGGAAGTTGAATTTCTACCTTACGTATGGAAAAACGTTACAACGCTAAGGCTGGTGGAACACGACCGTGTATCCTACGAATTTAAATTTAACGACCGGCGGCAGATTGATAGACTTTTTCAGCTTCGAAAAGAATGCGATGACATTTTGATTGTTAAAAGAGGGATCGTCACCGATAGCTCCTTTGCCAATATTGCGTTTAGGCGAGAAAATAAATGGTATACGCCGTGGTCACCCTTGCTAAAAGGTACCTACCGGCAGAAGTTAATTGACCAGAACTTGTTGGTTCCTGAAGAAATCAGACGACAGGATATTTATTCATTTGATACATTTAGACTGTTAAACGCTATGTGGCGCTTCGACGGACCAGAGCTAAGTGTTAGTAACATTGTAAAAAACTAGATGAGATCCATTCTTGTTACCATTTTTGTGTTCTCTTGCCTTTGTGCCTTTGCGCAGTCCTCCCTAAGTACCAGATCAAAGAAGGCAATTGAACTGTACACGGAAGCAGACAACTACCGGGTACGAGGACAGTATAGTCAGGCGATTACGCTTTTAAAGCAGGCTATCGATAAGGATAAAGATTTTGTTGAAGCCTACTATCGCATGGCGATTACGTATATGTCGAGCAAAGATTACAGCAATGCTTTGAAATTTTTCGAAGACGGGCTGGCTCTGACAACCGATCCAAAAAAACAAAAGGTATTCTGGTTCGACCTGGCCGAGCTGTATTTTATCAGCGGTTCATACGCGAAGGCCGAAGAGACAATTCAAAAATTTCTAAAAGTAGAAGTTTCCAACCGACAGAAGATAGATCGCGCAAAGCAACTGCTTGCGAATGTTCAATTTGCCCGAGATAATCAGCGGTTTACAGCAGACTACCGGCAGAAAATTCTAAGCGACACCGTCAATCGGTTTTATATGCAATACTTTCCCGTACTAACAGCTGACCAAACGCAACTCATTTTTACCCGACGGGAAGGTTTTTCGGATGAGTATGATGAAGACCTTGTTGTCTCACGCAAGGATTCAACCGGCAGGTGGTCGGAACCAGAATCAATCTCCAAAAACATTAACTCCGCGCTCAACGAGGGTACCTGTACGGTTTCCGCTGACGGAAGAAAGATAATCTTCACCTCGTGTAGCGGACGTGAGGGCTTCGGAAGCTGCGACCTGTATGAAAGTGAGAAGATCGGCGAAGAATGGACTGAACCACGCAACCTGGGTATTGCAGTAAATTCGGCCGAATGGGAGTCCCAGCCGTCACTTTCGGCCGATGGCCGCACATTGTATTTTGTGTCCGACCGTAAGGGTGGACTTGGCCGTCGTGACATCTGGGTTTCCGCGCTGAATAGTAATGGAAAATGGTCACGCGCCAGGAATCTTGGTAAGCCGGTTAACACAATTTACGATGAGATCTCGCCATTCATCCATGTAAACAACCAAACGCTGTACTTCGCCTCGAATGGATTGATTGGATTTGGTGGCTATGACCTGTTTTTCTCTGAACGGGATTCAAGCGCGCAATGGAGTGATCCAAAGAATATCGGGGCGCCTGTTAATACATATGAAGATCAGTTTTCGCTCTTCATCACGGCGGATGGAACGAAGGGTTACTACTCGCACGAAGAATCCGGAAAGGGCAATTCACGAAGCCGGATCATTGAAGTATCCATTCCAGAACAAAACCGTATCAGGTTACGCAGCAATTATGTTTATGGCGTCGTGCGCGACAAAGAAACGCGCGAACCACTGAAGGCCAGGATTGAATTGATCGACATTAACAAAAATGAGATCCGGTCGCTCGTTTACGCAGACTCCCTCACGGGCAAATACCTTATTGTGCTCACGCAAGGTTCGGAATATGCATTGTATGTTAACAAGCGATCATACTTGTTTGAAAGCGTAAACTTCAACTACTCGCAGGTAACGGATTTTCAACCGATCAGACTTGATATAGACTTGCAGAAGGTGCGTATCGGATCAATTGCAATATTGAAGAATATCTTTTTCGATCTCGACAAATATATCTTAAAAGAAAAATCAGTAACTGAATTGCAAAAAGTGAAACGTTTTCTCGAAGAAAACCCGGAAGTGAACATTGAGATCAGTGGCCACACTGATAACACCGGATCGCCAGCCTATAATCAGGACCTGTCTGAAAAAAGAGCACTGGCAGTGGTAAATTTTCTGTCTGAAAATGGCATTGCAAGGAACAGAATTTCTTTCAGGGGATATGGTTCGACACAACCAGTCGCAAGCAATTCGACTGAAGAAGGACGGGCGAAAAACCGCAGGATTGAATTCCGTCTAACCAATTGAACCGGCTGAAAATCACCCATTTTATCTGACTTTACCCCTTCATGGGGGATATTTTCACGCAATCCATACGAAATTTTGAGTGAGTTGTCTTTTGTACTTTATTATTTTGTTATAAGTTTGGTCTTTAGTTTAAACTTTCATTAACCTAACTTTTACGTATGAAGAGAATTCTACTACTATGCTTAACAGCAGTGTTCACACTCGCGAGTGCCGAGGTGTGGGCACAGGAGAGGACGGTCTCTGGACGCGTTGCATCCGCTGAGGATGGAACTCCGCTCCCGGGCGTGAACGTAGTTCTCAAAGGAACTACTAACGGTACCGTTACCGATGCAGACGGAAATTACCGTCTAAACGTACCTCAGGAAGGTGGCGTTTTAGTTTTCACTTTCATTGGCTTGCAGAGCCAGGAAGTTGAAATCGGAACAAGAACATCTGTTGATCTGCAAATGACTTCCGACATCACACAGCTCTCTGAAGTTGTCGTGACAGCTTTCGGTATCGAGAAAGAAAAGAAAGCTGTGGGTTACGCGGTGCAGGACGTGAAAGGTGACCAAATCACTGTAGCACGTGAAGCCAACCTGGTTAACTCACTGGCAGGTAGGATTGCAGGTGTTCAGATCACGAACGCTTCTGGTGCTCCCGGAGCTTCTTCCAGGATTGTATTGAGAGGTGCATCTTCGCTTACCGGAAATAACCAGCCGCTTTTCGTTGTAGACGGCATTCCGATCAACAACGAGAACTATGGTAATGTTGTTGATGGTTACGGTGGGGCAGATCGTCCAAACGGTGCTGCGGAAATCAACCCTGATGATATTGCTTCAATAAGCGTGTTGAAAGGCCCTAACGCTGCAGCACTTTACGGTTCACGTGGATCGAACGGTGTTATTGTGATCACAACTAAATCTGGCAGAGGCACTAAAGGCATTGGCGTTGCGGTGAACTCTTCAGCTACGTTTGAAAATCCATTGAGACTTCCTGATTACCAGAACTCTTATGGCGGAGGTTATGATGAATATTTTTACAGGTATATCGATGGTTCGAGTGGTTCTGGTGGCGCGGATGAAAGCTGGGGACCTCCTTTGGACCGGGGCCTTGAATTCGTTCAGTGGGACTCATATAAGGTAGGCGGGGCGCCGCTTCCGTGGGTTTCAAGACCAGACAACGTGAAAAACTTCTTTGAAACAGGTAAGACTTTCCAGAACAGCGTCGCTTTGACGGGTGGAAATGATAAGGCTGATTTCAGACTCTCAGTTGCTGACTTCGATCAAAAAGGTATGTTGCCTTATTCTGAATTCAAAAGACAGAATTTCTCATTAAATTCCGGATTGAATTTGACGGAAAAATTCCGTTCACAGATTAGTGTCAGCTACATTAAGTCACAATCTGACAATCTTTCTGGTACTGGTTATGATAACAATAACCCGATGCAGCAGTTTACCTGGTTCCAACGCAATGTTGATCTTGAGGCGCTAAAGGATTTCAATAACTTGCCATTAGCCGCTGAAGGAACCAGTGCGGCGGGAACGCCAATCAATTGGAACACCAACTACAACAACAATCCATACTGGGTGCTAGCCAATAACACGCAAGGCTTTGTAAAGGACCGTATCATGGGTAACGTAAGCCTGAACTATGAGTTTACGGATTGGTTATCGTTGTCAGCTAAGACTGGTACAGACTACTTCACAGATATTACTGAATCTAAAAGAGCTGTCGGTAGTAATGATTTTCCAAATGGAAACTATTTCGAGATCGATAGAACTTTCCAGGAAACCAACTCAAGCGCCATGCTATCACTGAACCGTGATCTGACAACAGACTTCAAACTTGGCGCTAGCGCCGGTGTGAACTTTATGCGTCAGACCTATAGCAGGAATACAATGGAGGCTCCAGAGTTGGAAATTCCAGGCGTTTATAACCTGGATAACTCAAAAGTTGCCGTTGAAGCTGAAACTTATGAAGAAGAGAAAGAGATCCACAGTGTTTACGGTCAGTTAGAACTTTCTTATAAAGACTATTTGTTCCTGACTGCAACGGGTAGAAATGACTGGTCAAGTACACTCCCGGCTGGCAATAATTCATACTTCTATCCGTCTGTTTCATTGGCTGCAGATGTTACATCAATGCTTGGATTACAGTCTGAAGCGATCAGCTATGGTAAGGTGAGAGGAAGCTGGGCAGCAGTTGGCTCAGACACAGATCCATACAATACGCAAAACGTTTATGCGTTTTTCGATCCTTGGGGTGGATCTCTGATTCAGCCAACGGTTAGCAATGAACTGGCAAACCCTTCGTTGAAGCCGGAATCTGTAGAGTCACTTGAATTTGGCGTTGAACTTGGATTGTTGAGCAATAGACTGAATTTTGAATTTACTTACTATGACAAGACGTCAAGTGATATCATTGTACCAGTGACTGTGTCAGGTGCGACAGGTTATACATCAATGAGGAAGAATGCCGGTGAGATGAATAACAAGGGTATCGAGGTTACACTTGGTGGTACTCCTGTAAGCGTCAGCAACGGATTTAAATGGGATGTTCAGCTCAACTTTGCTAAAAACGAAAACACCGTTGTTAAGCTCGACGAGGGACTGGAAGGTCTTCAGTTAGGCGTGTACTGGAACGCGCAAACAATGGCGAGAACCGGACTACCTTACGGCGTTATTTTCGGAACGGACTTCCAACGTGCTCCTGACGGAAGCATCATCCACGAAAATGGAGTTCCATTGCGCGACAACACAAACAAAGTGTTGGGCAATGTGAACCCTGATTGGATGGGTGGTATCAGCAATACATTCGAATACAAGGGCGTTAGTCTGAACGTGTTGGTGGATGCTAAAATTGGAGGTGATGTTTACTCGATGACCAACGCATGGGGTCGTTATGCCGGTGTGTTGGAAGAAACACTTATTGGAAGACAAACAGGTATCATCGGAGACGGTGTTAAAGTTGTCGGAGAAGATGAGTCAGGAAGCCCAATTTATGCGCCAAACGATGTCACTGTTGGTGTTCAGACGTATAACCATGCAGCTTTTGGTAACAGCATAGTGGCCGGATCCGTCTTTGACGCGTCTTATGTGAAGCTTCGTCAGGTATCGCTGGGATACAGCTTGCCAAAGAGTGTGATCGGTGGGACACCATTTAGCAAAGTAACATTCTCCGTTATTGGAAGAAACCTCGCGTTGTTATACTCTAATGTCCCTCATATCGATCCTGAAACAGCCTTCGGAAACGGTAATGACACGCTGGGTATGGAGCATGCTCAATTGCCTAGCTCAAGGAGCATTGGTTTTAACCTAAATCTTACGTTATAATCATTAACTGCTGGAAAATGAAATTTAGAAATATAAAGAAATATGCGATTGCCCTCATGAGTGTGGCATTCGTCGCAGGATGTACATCAGATTTCGAAGAGATGAATCAGAACCCGAACGGTCCTGTAGTCATTCCTTCCTATCTGCATCTTCCATCTATCATGGAGGCAACTGCGGATCAATTATACAGCACCTTCAATGGTGGCGATATGGGAGCGACCTGGGTTCAGCACTGGGCAAAGGTTCAGTACAATGACGAAGAGCGGTACAGCCCTCGTGTTACTTCCATTAATAGCTGGTGGAACTTGTTATACGCCAGGCCGTTACAGGATTCAAGAAAAATGAAGGAATTCGCAAGAAACGAAGGCAACCAACAGATTGTGGGTGTAGCGTTAATCTGGGAAACCTATATCTTTAGCTTGCTAACAGATACATTTGGCGATATTCCTTTTACGGAAGCCTTGAAAGGTGAGCAGGGAGTTACACTTCCGACGTATGACAGACAGCAGGATATCTACCCTGCCCTGGTTGATTCATTGGAATCTGCTGTTGCCTACCTTGGCGGTACTGGAACAATCCCGGCAGCGAACGACGTCATGTACGGCGGCGACGCTTCGAAGTGGATTAAATTTGCAAATTCACTTCGTTTCCGACTGTTAATGCGTATGTCTGCAAAGGTGGATGTTAATGCGGATCTTCAGGCTTTGGTAAACGAAGGAAATATGTTTTCTTCGAACGAAGACAACGCACAGCTCAATTATCTTGGCCAGAATCCAAACGCCAATCCTTTATGGAACACGATTGTATTTACAAACCGTCTCGAGTGGAGAATTAATGAAACACTTGTAACTGTAATGCAGGGATTGAACGATCCACGCCTAGAGGTTTACGCGCAGCCGAACGATGCTGATATCATTAGGGGTGCTGCTCCCGGCATCGAAGAACCAACAACAAAGGGGTATGATTTTGCAAATACATCCATGCTTGGAGAATATTTTCTTCGTCCAAATACCCCAGCGGTGTTCATGGATTATGCTGAACTGAACTTTTTACTTGCTGAAGCAGCGAATAAGAATATGATCAGCGGCGGCGATGCGGCTGAGGCGGCCTATTATAACGCGGGTGTTACTGCGTCATTTGACACTTACAATGGCGTTGAAGTTGAAAGCGGGGAGATATTCATTTCCGCATCGAGTTATCTTGCGACGCCGGCTGTTGCTTACGATCCATCTGAGGGCTTAGTGCTTATTAATACTCAAAAATGGATAGCGTTGTACGGCCAGGGTATTGAAGCTTGGACAGAATGGAGACGTACACAGCTACCTGCATTAGACCCAGCAATAGATCCGATCGGTATCAACGAGATTCCATCACGGTACTATTACCCATCCGATGAGCAATCGCTGAATTCTACCAATTATGCTGCTGCAGTCGCTGCAATGGGTGCTCCTGATGTGTTGACAACTCCTGTTTGGTGGATGGAGTAATTTTTTAACTATTAATAAACTGATATGAAGAGAATATTTAAATACGCATATATCACAGCACTGGCGTTGGCATTTTCATGTAACAACTCAGATGATGTTGTTACTGAGAACGCAAAGGAGGGCGGTCTTTTGGAAGCTGCTTCGTCTTCTGTAAACTATGTTGTCGGTAATCCCGAAGGGCCCTATCCGATTGGCTTTTTTGTCAGACAGGGTGATGTGAAGACAACAGAGGTACGCTTGTACAAATCGTTTGTTACAACAGAGACATGGACTGAAATCGTGGATGGCGAGGAAGTTGAAAAGGATAGTACGTTCACGTCTAATGAGGTTCTTCAGGAAACCTTTAACATTTCTAATATGGAGAGCCACCACATTTCAACTGGTTACTCATTTGAACAGTTGACTGAGGGATTGCAGGTTGCTAGTCGCATGGCTGGTCCAACTGATCTTCCAAATGATGATGGCGAGTTCACCATTGGTGACCGCTGGGTATTCAGAGTTGAGTCGGTGTTGGAGGATGGCAGAGTGGTGCAGCAGGCTGCTCCGGTAAACGTTTCAGTTTCAACTCGCTACGCCGGAACTTATCGTGCAGTTGCTGGTGCCTACTATCGTATTGGTGTGCTCACCTACGTGACTTCCGATTGGCCAGATGAAATTGTAATCGAGTCAGTCGATGCAACCACTTATCGTCAGATAGATTACTGGAGCGCGTTTCCGGATAACGAATTTTTGTTCCAGATTATCGACGGTCAAATCACTTATCCTGACGATCAAATTATCAATGCGTATCCTATGATAACATGTGAGAGCGATCCTTCGCTATTTGTTGCTCAAGCCAATTGTGGAGATAGCAATTATGTTATTAACGATGACGAGACCGGTAAGGATAGACTTGTTATGACGAATGGATACTTAACGACCGGAACATCAGCTGACGGTCCTCGCGTTATGTATCAGGTTTTAGAAAAGATCGTTAACTAAGAACCCCAAACAGAATGAATAAGCATTTTAATAAATTTATGATTGCAGGCTTTTCTCTCATGGCATTTGCCTGCGATAAGGACGATTTGACCGGGGATAGCATGCTAACCCCAACCAATCCAACTGTTAGCGTTGAAATTGAGGATGCTGATGTATCTTTCTCTGAAAGGGACAGTACCTTTACGTATACCATAACGCTCAGCGAACCGCAGATAACTGACGTTGCGGTAACAGTGAAGCAAGTTGGCGGTGACGCGACGCTGGGTGAAGACTTTACCCTTGGCAGCAGCGTCGTAATCATTCCGGCAAACGCGACCACTGCTGTTGCAAGTGTTTCAGTTCTGGGCGATGACATTCCCGAAGGAACTGAGACCTTCACAATTCAGATTGGAGATGAAGCCACCGGAAATGCTTCTATCACACCTCAGACTATTGAGTTCACGATTAGTAACAGTTCGGAATCGGATTTAGCATTGCACATGAGCTGGGATTCTGAATATTACGATGCATCAGGTACGGAAGTCGCGCCAACTGATGTGGCTGATATGATACTCTATATCACGGATGCGGACGGTAATGTTCTTCCTGATGGTCCAGATGAAGGAACGGCGCCAGATGGCATTGTCGATGGTGCAGGTTTTGAAGACTTTGTGCTTGATGAGAGTTTCCCTGATGGGGAGTATCTCGTCAAGGCAGGTATTTTTAGCCGCATTGATGCCGGTGAACTGGGTGAGCCTCCTCTATTAGACATTTTACTGGAGTTCACGCAACCAGGTGTAATTGAACCAACAACAATTCGGTTCGTCGAGGCATTTGATACTGAATTGGTTTGCTCAGGGAATCGGTTCACAATTGCTTCCATTACCAAAATGGGCACAACCTACACAGTTGAAGAAATAGGAGCTGCAGCCCTGCCGGCAGTAGTTCCGTTTCTAGGGACGCACAGCGGAGTTGATGGAAATATTGATGGTCTTAATTATCCTGCGCCTGGTCATGCCGAGGTTGCACTTACCGGCGGAGTTTATACAATTGAAGGACTTAATGAGAGTTTCATGGTAAATGTTTGGGGTGAAACAATCGAGAACAGAGTTCCGGTTGAACTAACTATCGATGCCGAAGGCAACATAACTATTGAAGAGCAATATATCTTCACAACGCTCTATGATGGTGATTTGTACGATTACACTATTTATGGAACCGGCAAATTATTGGATGCTTGCGGTACGATGGAACTCAATTACGAAATGAGCCAGGATGGATTCCTCGTTGGAGAATGGCTCCACGCTAACGGTTACATGAGTGACGAGCTATTCAAGGCTACTCTAAGCCTTGATTAAGATGTTGTTATTTTGATTTAAAAAAAGCTGCCTTGAAAAAGGCAGCTTTTTTTTGAACGGTCGGGTTTGAACTTTAAACTGCTATTCGTTATAACATTTATTTGTAACTTTGACTTTAAATATCTAATTACAATGAAGAAGACCATCACAATAACTTGCTTAATTTTAGCAACGTTTCAATTATCGACCGCACAAAACACAATGATCGGCGGAAATCCCGCAAAAGGTATAGATATGAATACCGCTCCGTTTGGAATTGTCTCGGCGTTTGGTACAGCTGAAAAGGTAACAACAGGATCAAAATATTTGTACGATAATTGGAAAATTGGTACCATTCAGCTTCAGCAAGGCGAGATCAAAAATTGCCCTGTAAACATAGACCTCAAAAACCACGTCATCGAAATGAACACCGACAATGGTGTTCGCGTACTGGCTGTTTCTCGTATTGAGAGATTGGTAGTCGGATTGCCAAACATTGATCAACAGGTTTTCGAAAACGCAAAGAAATACAATGGAGCTCAGGCTCAGATTGCCGGATTGGTGGAGGTTTTGGTTAATAACGAGACTACTTTGCTGAAGTATAACTATAGTTTTGTAAGAGAAGGTGATTATAACGCGGCCCTCGCCATGGGAAATAACGAGACTAAACACGTTTTGAAGTCAAAGTATTTCTTGCACAAAGAGGGGAAACTGGTTGAGATTCCGACTAGCCGGAAAAAATTCATAAAGAATTTTCCAGACGCGTCTCAGAAAAAAATACAAAATTTCTTCGACGAAACGAGATTGAATTTAAAGAAACAGGATGACTTAATTGCTGTTTGCGAATTCATTAACGATAAGAAGCTGACATTTTAATTTCGTCCGTTCTAAAACCCAGTTTCCTGACTGGGTTTACTATTGCCTTTCTTTATGATCTTCGTCTCCCGTAAAGAGCATTTTAATGCAGCGCATAAGCTGTATAATCCGGATTGGAGTAAAGAGAGAAATATTGAGGTCTTTGGTCCGTGCGCGAATGAGAACTGGCACGGACATAATTTCGAACTTATCGTCACGGTAAAAGGAAGACCTGACCCGAATACTGGTTTTGTGGTCGACCTGAAAAAGCTCAGCACAATGATTCGGCAGGAAGTGATCGATAAACTTGATCATAAAAATCTAAACGTTGACGTCGATTTCATGCAGGGAAAGCTCGCCAGTTGTGAAACGCTCGTTGTTGAGATTTGGAAAATCCTGCAACAGCATCTTCCTGCTGTAACAAGCTACGGCCAGTTACACGCCATCCGCCTTTACGAAACACCACGTAATTACGTTGAGTATTTCGGCGAATAACCGCACTTTTGCACCATGCGTTATTACATCATAGCAGGCGAAAGGTCTGGTGATCTCCATGCAGGTAATCTCATTCGTTCATTAAAATCATTCGACCACACGCCGCAAATGCGTGGAATCGGTGGTGACCAGATGAAGTCCGAAGGAGTTGATCTCATTATTCACTATGGTAATCTCGCCTTTATGGGACTGTGGGAGGTTATTGTGAATCTGAGAACGATTTCACAATACCTGAAAGAATGCAAATCTGATATTCTTTCATATAAACCTGATGTCGTTATCCTCGTTGACTACGGCGGTTTCAACACGAAGATCGCAAAGTTCGCGAACGAGAACGGCATTAAAGTATTCTTTTACATCACGCCAAAGGTTTGGGCCTGGCATCAGCAACGCGCGGTGACGTTAAAACGTGTTGTCGATCGAATGTTTGTGATTCTGCCGTTCGAGAAAGATTTTTTTAAAAAATTTAACTGGGAGGTAGACTATGTCGGCAATCCAGTACTTGATGCTATAAAAGCGCACTTAAAGGATTTAACCTTTACATCGAGGTACGGCTTTGTAAATGATCGACCAATCGTAGCATTACTCCCCGGTAGTAGACGCCAGGAGCTGAAAACGATCCTGCCGTTAATGGCGGATACCGTTAGTCTGTTTCCGCATATTCAATTCGGTCTTGCGACGGTAGACAATATTGAAACCGGGGCTTACGATATCATGCGGAATAAGCCAAATGTTACGTTCATTGAGAATGATACATACAATCTTCTTCTTCATTCGCGCGCTGCCGTTGTCACTTCCGGAACAGCCACGCTTGAGACAGCACTACTGCATGTGCCCCAGGTCGTAGTGTATAAAACGAGCGCGGTAACTTATCATGTTGTGAGGCGGATCATAAAAGTGGGATTCCTTTCCCTTGTCAATTTAATCGCCGGTAAAAAGGTAGTGACCGAATTGATTCAGTCAGAAGCGAATCCTCGTCAGCTGAAGGATGAACTGACGCTTTTATTAAATGAAGGTCAGCGAAGGACCTCGATCCTTGAAGAGTATAACAAAATCTACAAGCTGCTGGATATCGGATCAGCATCGGAAAACGCCGCCCGGCTCATGTGGAAATACCTGAATGAAAAACCAGAAAGTATTTAAGCGACTTTCAGCTTACTGTACTGAGACTTACTGAACTTCTCTTCCGCGTAAGCGCGATTGATAACAAGTTTTTCAGATCCCTTTTCCGAGGGAAGCTCGAACATCGCATCGTTAATGATCGCTTCACAAATGCTTCGTAATCCGCGTGCTCCAAGTTTAAAGTCCATTGCGCGTTCAACGATGAATTCGATCGCGCCTTCCTTAAATTCCAATTCAATGTTCTCCATTTCGAACAGCTTCTTGTACTGTTTCACCAATGCGTTTTTCGGTTCGGTGAGAATGCTGCGAAGCGTGGCTTTATCAAGCGGATTCAGGTAAGAAACAACCGGTAAACGTCCGATTAATTCCGGAATGAGGCCGAAGCTCTTGAGATCCTGAGCTGAAATGAATTGCAATAAATTATCCTTATCAATATCCCCGGGATGCATTCCGTCAGCGCCCGCTACAAAGCCCAACGGCCGGGTGTTTAGCCTGTTGCCGATGAACCTGGAGATCCCTTCAAACGCACCGCCGCAGATAAACAAAATGTTCTCGGTGTTCACTGTGATCATCTTCTGATCAGGATGTTTACGACCACCTTGTGGTGGGACGTTTACCGCCGTTCCTTCAAGGAGTTTCAGTAATGCCTGCTGCACACCTTCGCCGCTTACATCGCGGGTGATAGAAGGGTTATCTGACTTCCGGGCAATCTTGTCGATCTCATCAATATAAACGATACCCCGCTCAGCAGCCTCGACATTATAATCTGCCGCCTGCAACAACCGTGTTAAAATACTTTCAACGTCTTCCCCTACATAACCGGCTTCGGTCAACACCGTTGCATCAGCGATACAAAACGGAACCTGCAGAATTTTCGCAAGTGTTCTTGCGAGATAGGTTTTTCCGGTACCGGTTTCCCCCACCATAATGATGTTCGATTTCTCGATCGTAACGTCGTTATCGAGCTTTCGCTGCATCAAACGCTTGTAATGATTGTAAACGGCTACAGACATTACTTTTTTAGCCTCGTCTTGCCCGATGACGTATTCGTCAAGAAACTTCTTGATCTCCCGTGGTTTAACCAGCTTGAAATTGGGTGAGAAACCTGCCTCGGTTTTGCTTTTCTTTTCTTCCAGCAGAATCTGGTTTGCCTGCGTCACACACTTATCACAGATATGAGCATGTATTCCCGAGATCATCAGGTCTACATCCTTCTTACTTCTTCCACAAAACGAACACGTTACTTCTGCCATATGCTGTGATATTAAAAAACGAATACCGAAATGCCGGAGATGCTGTAAAAGTACAGATTTCCCGGCACTTCGGTATCATAAACCGGTAATGCTAATTCTTAGTTCTTTTTGCGTTCCAAAACCTCGTCAATTAGCCCGTATTCCTTCGCTTCAAGCGCACGCATCCAGTAGTCGCGGTCGGCATCTTTCTCGATCTTTTCATATTTCTGACCGCTTTGTTTAGCCAGGATATTGTAAAGATCTTTTTTCACCTCAAGTGTCTGCTTCAACGAGATCTCCATATCCGAAGCCTGGCCTTGCATACCACTCATTGGCTGGTGAATCATAATACGCGAATGCGGAAGGCTGGACCTTTTCTTTGTCGCGCCTGCAGCTAACAACACGGCACCCATTGAAGCCGCCAGGCCGGTGCAAATAGTGGCTACGTCAGGGTTTACATATTGCATCGTGTCGTAGATACCCAGACCGGCATAAACCGACCCGCCCGGGCTGTTGATGTACATGATAATATCTTTCTTCGGATCTGACGATTCCAGGAAAAGAAGTTGCGCAGTAATCAGGTTAGCGATCTGGTCGTCGATACCCATTCCAAGGAAAATGATTCGGTCTGAGATCAGGCGGGTGAAGACATCTATGGCGCGAAAATTCCCTGGACGCTCTTCAATCACATACTGGGTCATGTTCTGGATTTGCTGAGCATAACCATCGATCGTGTTGCCGCTCATACCGAGATGATGGACAGCATACTTGCGGAATTCATTATTATAGTTCATAATTTATAGGAATTCAGTTAGTTACGAGTTGGGCTTCTTTTGTACCGGACAATCTTAATTATAGTGCAATTAAAATACAAACGCTGGCCGCGTATAAATGAAAATGGTTTCAGCATTATGGTGCTAAAACCATTGACGTAGTGCTTGTAAAATTATTGTACCAGCTGGTTAGCCGATGTAACTACCGGACTCCGAAGAAAATCCGGCTTTCGTAGTCGATTTAGTGCTTGTGCTCTTCAACGATTTTTTTGAATTCATCAACGCTAACCTTTTTCTCGTTCAGGGTAATCTTTTCTTTTACGAGATTCACGATCTTCTCACCACGAAGTTGATTGTATAGCTTCATGAAATTCTGACCATTCTCATTTTGAAGATAGTTGTCGGCAATGGCGTCCATGCGATCTCCTAATTGTTCGGCGAAGGCCTGTCCTCCGAACTGAGACAGGATCAGATCTTTGGCCTTGTTTCGAACCTCGTCGGCTTCTACTTTGATGGCGTTGTCTTCGGCAATCTTCGTTTTGATCAAATCCCATTTCAAACCTCTGACATAATCTTTGTACTCCTTCTCGATAACTTCGTCTGTAAGTTCGCCCTTGCTGGAAACCTTCAACCAGTTTTTCAGGAAATCATCCGGGATGTTAATGCTTGTGTTTGCGATGAAATAGTCTTCAATGTTGTGATCCAGGAAATGATCTGTTTCACGCTTGTAATTCTCAGCAACCGTTTCTTTTACTTTCGTAACGAAAGCTTCCTCAGTGTTTACGGCTTCTTTTCCAAAAACTTTATCAAACAGTTCCTGGTTTAGTTCCGCAGGCTCAGTCCGGCTGATAGTCGCAATTGTGAATGAAAATTCACCATTAATGTCTGCATCATTTTCTAAAGCGCCTGTGAGTTGAACACGAACTTCCTTATCAGGGAAAGCCTTTTCAATGTCAAATACCACGACGTCGTCTTTCTTTTTGCCGGTGAAATTCTTCTGCTCCTTTTTGTCAACTTTTTCAATGGCAATGAAAGCATGTTCTTTCTTAACCACGTCATCTTTTGATACCAGTTCACCGTAAAGGTTATCGCCATCTTCGCTGGTCTCCGGGTACGATACATTACCGAATCGTTTCTTCAGATCTGACAAGGTATCGTTAATAACTTTCTCATCGACCTCAATTTTGTACGATGTCACTTTTGCTTTGGATGACAGGTCATAAGAAAAATCTTCAACCATGCCTATCTGATATTCGAATTCAAAATCTTTCTGGCCTTCCCAGTCAATATCACGGGTTTTATCATGATTCGGCAGCGGATCGCCGATGATCTTCAGTTTATTTTCCTTGATATAATCCGAGAGCTTATGCGAGAGTAAATGATTGATCTCGTCAACGAGAATTGATTTACCGAACATCTTTCTGATAACACCTGACGGAACTTTTCCCTGTCTGAAGCCTTTGATGTTGGCCTTGCGGGCGTAATCCTTTACTTTTTCTTCAACATGTGGTTGATAATCACCTTCGGTTAATTTAATTTTAATCAGGCCCTCGGTGTTGTTTTTTTTGTTGAGTGTTATTTCCAAAGCTTAAACAGTTTATTGTTACGCGGATAAATCAAGAACCCTCAATACCGCCTGTTTTCGGGTACCGAGGGTTCGATTGGTGCGGATGGAGGGACTCGAACCCCCACGCCTTGCGGCACCAGATCCTAAGTCTGGCGCGGCTACCAATTACGCCACATCCGCAGATTTTCGTAAATGGAGCGCAAATTTATACATTATTCGGAATTATCGAACACTTTCTGATTGTTTGTAAAAAAGACACGGAAATAATTTTGAAAAGACTTTAATTGATAATTCTTGAAGCAAACCCAAAATATTTCCCGCAAAAGATGATGGTTATAGACGCTGAGCAGGAGAAAAAAGAAATCATAAATCGATATAGGCGGCTTTTACGAAAGGCCAAGCCAATTCTTAGGGAGGGCGACGCCCGGCTGATCAAAAAAGCGTTTACGATGGCGCTTTCCGCGCATAAAGATATGCGCAGAAAATCCGGTGAGCCGTTTATTTTTCACCCCTTGGCTGTTGCAGAAATTTGTACTGAAGAAATCGGGTTGGGCACAACTTCCATTGTCGCTGCATTGATGCACGATGTTGTCGAAGACACCGACATTGAACTGGCCGACATTGATCGGATCTTTGGTAAAAAGATCACAAAGATCATTGATGGCCTTACCAAGATCCGTGGCGTCTTTGAATATGGCACATCGCAGCAGGCGGAGAATTTCCGCAAAATGCTCTTCACGCTCTCCGAAGATGTCCGTGTTATTTTGATTAAGCTTGCGGACAGGCTCCATAATATGCGCACGCTGGATAGCATGCCGCGTAACAAGCAGCTGAAAATTGCTAACGAGACAATTTATCTCTACGCTCCGCTTGCACACCGACTCGGTCTGAACGCAATCAAGACAGAGCTCGAAGATCTTTATCTCCGTTTTACAGACAAACAGGTTTACGATTCAATTGTTCAGAAAATCGACGCAACCAGGGCCGCGCGAACCAAATTCATTAAGCAGTTCATGGTGCCCATCAACGATGAACTTCAGGAGCTTAGTATCAGATACGATATCAAAGGACGGCCGAAGTCTATTTATTCTATTTGGAATAAAATGCGTAAGCAGAATATTCCTTTCGAGGAGGTGTTTGATTTGTTTGCGATTCGCATCATCCTTGATACTCCGATTGAACACGAAAAAGCCTTATGCTGGCAGGTTTATTCCATCGTAACCGATCATTATACTCCGAACCCGGACCGGCTTCGCGATTGGATCAGTACACCGAAAGCAAACGGTTATGAATCGTTACACACCACTGTGATGGCGAAAAATGGCCAATGGGTTGAAGTACAGATAAGAACTAAACGCATGGACGAGATCGCGGAGAAGGGTTATGCTGCGCATTGGAAATATAAAGATGCAGTCGCTACTGCGGAATCGAACCTTGAAAAATGGCTTGCGCGCGTTCGCGACCTTCTTGAACAACACAACCACTCAGCTTTGGATTTCGTCGACGATTTCCGTGGAAACCTTTTTAGTGAGGAAGTGTTTGTCTTTACGCCAAGAGGTGAACTGAAAACCTTGCCTTACAGTGCAACAGCCCTCGACTTTGCATTCGAAATCCACACACAGGTGGGTTCGAAATGCATTGGGGCGAAGGTCAATAACAAACTTGTCCCCATTAATTATGTTCTGAAAAATGGCGATCAGATTGAAATCCTGACGTCACAGAAACAGAAACCGCATGAAGACTGGCTGCGATTTGTGGTCACTTCGAAAGCCAAAGCCAGAATCAAGGAAGAGCTTAAGGAAGATAAAAAGAAGTCGGCGGAGGATGGAAAAGAAATTGTTTTGCGGAAGGTTCGCCAGCTGAAAGAAGAACCGAATCAGCAGTTGCTGGAACAAATGCGCGACTATTTTCATGCAAGGACGCACTTTGAGATGTTTTTCCGCGTCGGCGCGGGATTTATTACAACGGCCGACATTAAAAGATTCATCGAAAACAAACCCGTGTCCGCGATACGGTCGAAACCAAACCTGCAGGTTTCGGATGCAAAAACAATTGAGCAGGAAATCACACGCGCAAAAGGCCGTTACGACGACATCCTTCTGATTGGTGAAGACATGGATGTGGTCGACTATAAGCTGGCCAAATGTTGTACGCCGATTCCCGGAGATGAGGTTTTCGGCTTTGTCACTGTTAACGAAGGGATTAAAATTCACCGAACAAATTGTCCGAACTCGCCAGAGTTGCTTTCCCATCACGGTAATCGCGTGGTGAAAGCGAAATGGACCTCGCAACATGAGGTGGCATTTCTGACCGGCCTGAAGATCAAGGGTACTGACCGCGTGGGACTCATTAACGATGTTTCGAGAATAATCTCGGAAGAGTTGAAAGTAAACATGAGTTCAATGTCTATTCACACTGATTCAGGCATTTTTGACGGTGAGATCATGCTGTATGTTAACGACACTCGCCATTTGGAGCAATTGGTCGCGAAGCTTGAAAAAGTCGAGGGCGTAGTGAAGGTAAGCCGGTTTGATTCGAGGGAATAAGAAGATTTGAACGGGGCGTTACTAATATTATCTTTGTCCCCGGTTTATATGGCGTTCAACCCGAAAATATACGAAGAGGTAAAAAAGATTTTTACAGCATACCTGGAAAACAAGGAGTTGCGTAAAACCCCTGAACGCTACGCGATACTTGAAGAGATCTATTCACGCGATGGCCATTTCGATGTTGAGTCGTTGTACATCAGCATGAAAAATAAGAATTACCGTGTTAGCCGCGCAACAGTGTACAACACGCTCGATCTGCTGGTTGAATGCGACCTGGTGAGTAAACATCAGTTCGGCAAAAACCTTGCGCAATACGAAAAATCGTATGGTTTTAAACAACACGACCATTTGATATGTACTGAATGCCATCGTGTAGTTGAATTTTGCGACCCGCGCATTCAGAACATTCAGAATACAGTGGAAGAGATTTTGCATTTCAACGTCCTTCATCATTCCCTGATTTTGTACGCTACCTGTACGAAAAACAATTGCGAGAATAAGAAAACCGTCAATAACTAAACGCCCCACTTATGGTATTTGACAAAGAGATCAAAGACAACATGTTTATCATTCGCCTGTCAGGTGATCTGATTGGCGAACAAACAGGAGTCAACCTTCTTGATGCAGTGAATTCAGCAATTCAGGAAAAAGTACTCACATGCATTATCGACATTTCCGGCTTACGCTATATTAATAGTAGCGGCATCGGAGTATTGATCACCGTATTGACGAAATTCCGAAACAAGGGGGGCGAAGTATATCTCATGAAGCCGTCTGAGAACGTTCAGAAATTACTCGTGATCACAAAGCTTAACGCGATTTTTCAAATCGTGCAGTCTGAAGAAGAAGTAAAACAGATTATTAAAAAATAGTTACGGGCATGTCCAAGGTTGATGTATTACTGGGTCTCCAGTGGGGCGACGAAGGTAAAGGGAAAATTGTTGATGTTCTTGCACCAAAGTATGACGTCGTTGCCCGGTTTCAGGGTGGCCCAAATGCCGGACACACACTCGAGTTCGATGGCATCAAACATGTGCTTCACCAGATTCCCTCCGGCATTTTCCGCGAAAAAACACGCAACGTAATTGGAAATGGCGTCGTGCTGGATCCGATCGTTTTCAGAACTGAAATTGAGAAACTCCAGAAATTTAACCTGAACGTTAAGGCAAACCTTTTCATCTCGAAGAAAGCAACATTGATTCTGCCGACGCACCGCTTGCTGGATCAGGCGTATGAAAAAGCGAAGGGCGAAAATAAAATTGGCTCTACCTTAAAGGGAATCGGTCCAACTTATCAGGACAAAATTGGTCGACAAGGACTCCGCGTAGGTGACATACTTTCTGAAGCGTTCGCTGACAAGTTCCGGAAGCTCACGAATATTCATTTTAATATTCTGAAAGACCACGATATCCAATACGACTGGAAACAGTTGGAGGATCAATTCATGGATTCAGTTTCGTTCCTGAAACAGTTTAATCTTATTGAAAGTGAATATTTCCTTAATAAGGAATTGAATGATGGGTCATCAATCCTGGCTGAAGGCGCACAAGGTTCTTTGCTCGATATCGACTTTGGCAGTTATCCCTTCGTCACCAGCTCGAATACAGTCACAGCGGGAGCGTGTACGGGACTGGGCGTTGCACCCCGGCACATTGGTGAAGTTTATGGCATATTTAAAGCTTACAGCACGCGTGTTGGCAGCGGACCGTTTCCAACCGAGCTGTTGAACGAAGAAGGCGAAAGGATGCGAAAGCAGGGAAATGAATTTGGATCGACTACTGGTCGACCGAGACGATGTGGGTGGATTGACCTTCCATCGTTGAAATATTCAATTATGATTAATGGAGTCACCCAGTTGCTGATGATGAAGGCTGATGTGCTTAGCATCTTCCCGACGATAAAGATTTGTACAAAGTACAGGCTGAAGGATGGCAGCGTGACCGATATGCTGCCTTATGAGCTTGTCAATGATAGAATTGACCCGGTTTACGAAGAAGTGGACGGCTGGAATACAGACATCTGTGGAATCACCGAAGAAGCCATGCCGCCAGCATTAAATGCTTATGTCGAATTCCTTGAAAAACACCTGTCAGTTCCGATTACTTTGATTTCTACCGGGCCTGATCGCACTCAAACCATTCACCGTCAGGCGCTAACTGCTCTTTAATTTTTTGAGGATTACTGAAACTTCGGAGGGCATTTAGGAGTTATAGTAAGCCTTGCTGATCTGCAAGGCTTTTATTAAAAATAATCTTATCAAAAGTTTGTTGAAGATGTTTGGGTATTGATACATTTGTGACCCTTTTGGCAGGAAAGGGTTTTGAGGTTTGAGAAGTTGTTGGTGTGTTTTTGGGATAAAAAATTTCTTCAAAAAAGATTTGGCGGGGTTAAAAAAACAGATACCTTTGCACTCCCAAAACGAAAAAGCTGCGGGGAAAGTA
>Ga0196965_1000411_pt1 | contig 26641 bp, 17 predicted proteins | sample S1_20metaG_FD_148668 | JGI IMG/M metagenome (GOLD analysis project Ga0196965, IMG submission 148668) | Soil microbial communities from Anza Borrego desert, Southern California, United States - S1_20 | ecosystem: Environmental > Terrestrial > Soil > Desert | place: USA: California | collected... | reverse complement strand
TACAGTTGTGCCTCCTGCAGTAACGCTATTACGTCTATGTTGACGGAGCCTTACCTGATAGTTTGTGAAAAATGTGGTGCGTTAGTCCATACACATCATTCTATCCGCGATCGTATCCTGCCTGCCCGTATTCCCGCTGATTGGAGCTTTTTGCAAATAGGCTCTGCATTTGAGTTCGCAAAGGAAGATTGTCAGGTCGTGGGCCGGATTCGGCTTCAACTTCGCAATGATTATAAAAATCTGTGGTGTGCAGCACTTAAGTCCGGAAAATATATCTGGATCATCGAGTCGTTTGCGAGTTTTGCAGTCCTCTCTGGTGCATGGGTTGAATTCAAGCAATCAGTAAGCAAGTTACACGCCGGTGGAAGCATTAGCCTGAAGAAAGATCTCAAGCTCAAGGGAGAGTATGTGGAAAAATGCGAGGGCATTACCTACGAGGGTGTACTGGGTGAATGGAGACTATTCAAGCCAGGATTCTTTTTTATACAATGCAGCAACAAGGAAAATCGCACTGCTGTATTCACAGTTGACGGAAACCACAACATCTTTTCCATTTCCGGCGAAAAGGTAGATGTACGATTACTAAACTTTAAAAACATCTTGAGCTGGGATGAATGGAAATAGGTATCAAATAATCTGCCCAAAGTGTGGAAGCGTTAATCCTGTTCGCGGAAAAGCCATGACGCTTGCGCTTACATGCAACGCGTGTAGTATTTATTTTCATGCAGGCTCATGGGATGAAAAATTGATCGAATTTAACCACAAGGAAGAGTCGGTATTGCCCATCGGATCCAGGGGAAAAATCGAGAACTTCACTTATCAAGTAATGGGCTTTGTTGTGAAGGAAGAATTAAAGTACCGCTACCGTTGGCGCGAGTATCTCCTCTTCAACCCATACCGCGGATATGCTTTTCTGTCTGAATCTGATGGTCATTGGAATTTGGTTTGGCCAATTGAAGATGATCCAAAATCAAATGCATCCGATTCCAATTTCAATTACGAAGGATTGGAATTTAAAATCTTCCAGCGTTACTCGGCTCATGTCGTGTATGCTAAGGGAGAATTCTTCTTTGATGTATCCGATATAACAGAAAGTACCATCAATTACGAATACATTGCACCACCCTTTTTGCTAGCCCTTGAAAAAAGTGACGACAGCATCCTTTGGTGTAAAGGCGAGTACTTTTCGCCCAATGAAATAGCGGAAGCGTTTTCTATTCCGAAAAGCAAATTACCTGCACGGAGCGGAATTGGCTATACGCAATCCTTCCCGACCCCGTTCAGAGAGGGAGCACTTATTTCACTTTCGGTGTTTATTTTTTTGATAGCCTTTGCGCTACAGGTATTCATTAACAACGCTGCTGAAGATAAACAAGTATACCACGGTGAGTTCAGACGAAGCGATCTCAAAGATCAAAAAATGTTTGTTACGCCGGCCTTTGACCTTAATGATGGAAAGAAGAGTCTCGAAGTCTATCTCGAAGCGCCAATAGTTAATGATTGGTTTTTTGGCGAGTTCACGCTCGTTAATGAAACTGACGGCACGGAATATAATTTCACGAAGGAACTGGAGTATTATCAAGGTTATGAAGATGGGACATCTTGGAATGAAGGCTCTACGCACGCTGAAGCCTTCCTGTCGCAAATTCCTGAAGGCCGATATCATCTGAACATTTATCCTGATTTTGGTGCGGCAAACGACCAGTTCGCGATCATCATCTCGCGTGATGCTCCGATGCAATCGAATTTTTACATTACGGCACTGGCCTTGCTTATTTATCCTATCTTCTTTTTTGCAAGAAAGCGATATCGCGAGCAGCGGAGATGGCGTGATAGCGAATATTCACCCTATGAAACAAAATAGCCTATGAACCGCGAAGACCTGAAGGGATTGAAGTATTATATCATGTACTCCGTGATTGTAATATCTTTCTTTGTATACTCTGGTATCACCGGATGGAAATGGTTCAATCCCACTACAACAGAGCCGACCAGGCCTTCTGGCAGGCCTGGTCACATTTATCGATATCATAAATAGTTTAACCCCACATACCATGGAATGGAAATTTGTTATTGCATCATTACTTTATTCCTTTATTGGCATTGCCGTGCTAGGCGTTTCCTTTTGGATTTTTGAAAAAATAACTCCCGAAGACGTCTGGAAAGAAATCATCGAAAAGCAAAATGTCGCCATAGCGATTGTGTCTGCTGCGTTTATGATTGCGATTGCCATCATTATTTCATCGGCCATACACAGTTGACAGAAACATGATGCACAGTGCAGAAGGAACGAAGGGAGCATTTCAATGGTTGTTATTGCTTGCTGTTTTTGTAGTTGCAACCTGTGGACTTATCTACGAACTGGTAGCCGGCACGTTAGCCAGTTATTTGCTGGGTGATTCGGTCACACAATTTTCCACGATTATCGGTACCTACCTTTTTGCCATGGGTATCGGTTCATTCCTTTCGAAATACATCAAACATGAGCTTCTCACATGGTTCATTAGCATTGAATTATTGGTTGGGATGGTCGGTGGTTTTAGCGCAGCTATTCTTTTCCTGGTGTTTGAGCACGTCATGTATTTTCGGGTTTTGTTATATGCAATTGTGGTTCTCACCGGAACACTTGTTGGGCTCGAATTGCCGTTGTTGATGAGAATTCTCAAAGACCGTGTTGAATTTACAGATCTGGTTTCTCGCCTCTTCACTTTTGACTATATCGGAGCACTGTTCGCGTCTTTACTTTTTCCTTTACTTTTTATCCCGTACTTAGGCTTGTTAAGAACCTCGTTCTTTTTTGGCCTTCTCAATGTTGTAGTTGCCTGGATTGTTGCAAAACGATTTAGAAATGAAGTTAGAAATTACTCCGCCATTGCATTCAGCGCGGTACTATGCAGCGTCTTGTTAGTTGGTGGTTTCATTCTCTCCGATAAGCTAACAGGATTTTCTGAATCGCTTACCTACCCGGACAAGATTGTCTACGCCAAGACGAGCCCATACCAAAGAATCGTATTGACGAAGAGTGCCTCGGACTGGCGTCTTTTTCTGAATGGAAATCTGCAGTTTAGTTCCGCTGATGAGTATCGCTATCATGAAGCGTTAGTTCACCCGGGACTGTCTCAGTTAAAAGCGCCTTTCAATGTATTGGTACTTGGTGGGGGTGACGGTTTGGCGGTTCGCGAAATTCTAAAATATCCGTCAATTAAGTGTATTACGCTTGTGGATCTGGATAAGGCAATAACTGAGATGTTTATCCAAAATGAAACGCTACGGAACCTTAACAGCAATGCCCTCATCTCACCTAAAGTCAACATCATCAACGAAGATGCTTTTGTATGGATACGTAATCAGAGCAAGGTTTTTGATTTTATCATCATCGACTTTCCGGATCCTTCTAACTACTCCCTCGGGAAATTATACACTACTTCGTTCTACAATGAAATCTATAATGCACTTTCACCGCAAGGTGCGATGGTTGTACAATCAACATCACCGTATGTGGCCCGAAACTCCTTCTGGATCATCAACGAAACGCTACGACATAGTGGCTTTATGACGCAGCCTTATCATTGTTATGTACCCTCGTTTGGCGAATGGGGATACATACTGGCATATAAGGAAACGCTGTCGGGTGAATACCGGTTACCACGGACGCTGCGATTTGTTGATGAACAAATGATAAAGCAGTTGTTTATTTTTCCACCGGATATGCAACAGACAAAATCTGAGGTTAATACTTTAAACAATCAGGTACTGGTTAATACATTTGAAAAAGAGTGGGCTAACTACACAAGATGATATCTCGGCGGAAATTTCTTGAACTTTCTCAAGTCGTTGGACTGTCCATGATAATCCCGTCCCTTAACTCGCGTTGCTCTGATAAGAACGAAATCGCGGGAAAGATAATGGGTCAAAATGCCGCCCTTGGTCATCGTTTACGTGCAATGGATTTTGGGCCGATAACCCAGGAGATTAAAACAGATGTTGTGATTGTGGGAGGCGGTGTGTCGGGACTTTCAGCAGCGCGCTACCTGGCAAAACACACACGCAATTTTTGCCTGTTGGAAATGGATGATGACCTTGGCGGAAATTCACGTGGAGGTTCGAATGCTGTGTCAAAATTTCCGTGGGGAGCACACTATTTACCTATCCCCGGGCACTCCGATCAGGAGCTTATTACGTTTCTAAAAGATTGCAACGTCATTACCGGCATCAAAAACGGTCTGCCTGTGTACAACGAATACTATCTTTGCCATGATCCTAAAGAGCGACTATTCATAAATAATTTCTGGCAAGAGGGAATTGTTCCCCATGAAGGCGTTCCAAAAAAAGATCGGGAGGAAATCCAACGCTTTTTGGATTTAATGTATGACTTCAAGATGAAGACGGGAAAAGACCAAAGGCCTGCCTTTTCAATTCCAGTAGAGCTAAGTTCAAAAGATGAACAATTCATTCTGCTGGATTCGATCACGGCAGAAAAATTCCTGTCTTCCCACCGGTTCTCTTCGCCATACTTGGTTTGGTATGTAAACTATTGCTGTGCCGATGATTTTGGAACTTCCATAAGTCAAACCTCTGCCTGGGCAATGATTCATTACTTTGCTGCGCGCAATTCAAAAGCTTCCAATGCAGCTTCTGACGCCGTGTTGACCTGGCCTGAAGGAAATTATTGGCTTGTTAACCAAATGAGGAAAAGTATACAAGACCAGATCACCACAAATGCAATGGTGTATCAGGTAAAGGAGGAGGGCAACGGCGTAACGTGCTTGTATTACGATGCTATGGAGAACGCGACTAAAAAAATTATTGCAAACTCAGTAATCCTTGCAACACCACAGTTTATCAATCAACGTATTCTGTCCGATACGTCAAGAGGGATTGACTATACGAAATTTGAATATGCACCGTGGATGGTGGCGAATCTTATAACTGACCATGCCCTTAATGAAAGGAGAGGTGAAGGCATATGTTGGGACAATGTGATTTATGGCAGCGACTCGTTAGGGTATGTTAATGCATCTCATCAAGACATCAGTCTTCATCATAATAAGAAGGTTTTAACGTACTATAAACCTTTGGTGTCCGACAATACGGTAGATGCGCGCAGAAAAGCGCACCAGACATCTCTTAAAGAATGGCGCGAACTGATGTTCAAAGATCTTCAGAAGGCCCATCCGGATTTGATTAAGCATGTTGATGAAATGAATGTTTGGGTTTGGGGACATGGAATGATTAAGCCATCAACAAACTTTATTTGGAATGAAAATAAACTTCATGCGCAACAGCATATCAACAACAAGATTTTCTTCGCTCATTCCGACTTGTCAGGTATTTCAATTTTTGAAGAGGCGTTCTATCAGGGACACAAAGCGGCTAAAGCATTATTAGCATCATGAAAACAACACAACCTTGGCTGGCCAATCCAGTAATTGAGTCAGTGTTTATTATTCTGCCAATGATTCTTCCTGTGGCTGCGGTATTGATTTTTAGAGATTATTTCACAACGCATGAAGTATCGACGCTCTGGTGGGTAATTCTTGTTCTTTGTATTGATGTGAGTCATGTCTATAGCACACTTTTTAGATTGTACTGGGATCGCCAAACCTTCCAGGCTCACAAGCGTCTCCTGGTCATTATTCCAATCGTAGGGTTCTTCATTGCCATTGGCATGCATCTCTATGATGCAATGTTATTCTGGCGGATACTTGCTTACATAGCAGTATTTCATTTCGTGAGACAACAATATGGATTCATGCGATTATATGCGAGAAAGGAAACGCACAATAAATGGCGAAATTCGATCGATGCTATTGCCATTTATACAGCGACCCTTTATCCACTTTTGCACTGGCACATGGTTGGTACAGATAAAATTGCGTGGTTTGTTAAAGGTGATTTTTTAAGAATCAACCTGGATTCATATGACTCTTTTCTTGCCGCTTCATATTACGTCGTAATTGGTATTTATGTCATCAAGGAGCTTGTTATGGTAGTTAAACTCAGGTCATTTAATATTCCAAAGAATTTAATCATAGCAGGCACCTTTCTTTCGTGGTACTTTGGAATCGTAGCGTTTCAAGGCGACCTGATCTTTACGCTACTAAATGTGGTGGCGCATGGCATACCTTACATGGCTTTGATATGGATCTATGGTGCTAAAAAAACATCGGGTAGTTTCACGTTCGGAATAAAAGGTGCACTAACTTTTGTCGCCGTCCTTTTGATGCTGGCATATTTCGAGGAGAACCTCTGGGATAATTTCGTGTGGAATGATCATCCAGGAGTATTCATTCCCCTTGCAGACGGAGCCATTGAGAATCCTTATATGCTATCTTGCCTGGTCGCATTGTTGATACTTCCACAGGTGACACACTACGTACTCGATGGTTTTATCTGGCGTTTCAGCAAGGATCCGCATTCGAGATTTTAGGAACTTTTCTGGTTTAAGGGCTAACATCAAATTTTTTCCGAGATAGTTTAATAGCAATGTATTTAGCAGGCACTTTGTCCGTTAGCCATATCAAGCTCCCCGAGCATTTTTCGTCACCACAAGAAAGCAAGTAGTTTCAACCTGCTTTCTTGCTTGGGACACCGGGATCAATTCTTGTTCAAGATTAATTTGCGCAGTCTTTCATTTTTCAGCCAGAGAGATCCCCACGCCAGTATACCTAAGTAGATCGGAAATAAAATATGCGAGAACAGTGGATTGTCGAGACGCACATGCGTGGCGATGGCACCGCCAAAGTAACCTGTTAATAAAATCGCGCCGAGGATTTGCGTGCGTGGAATGGCAAACAGTAAGATGGAGATTAAACCCAGTGTACCCATGATCGGAAGATGATGTGCCTGAAATCCAAGCTCTGCAGTTGCCGCGGTAACTTCTTCATTCGTGATAAATTTAAAGGTACTGTCCATAAGCATGAAGGCGATGACCAGGCCGCCCATGATATGCGCGGTCCAGCGCAACGGTTTTGATACAGTTGTAGTGTTGACGGAGGTTTCGATTGTTGTTGTCATGGTTTAAGTGTTTATGTTTTGTTATTACGTTTCTTTTGTAATACAAATTTAGGTAGCCTGAAGTAAGGTGAAGGTGTGTAAATGCGTCTTTGTACGGGTCGATTGCGACAATTAGTGGTCTCTTGTAAATTTAAAGTTTATAAGGTGTTTTTTTGCAGTTAACGCTGTGAGTTATTCCTGAGGTTTTCACTTTGTACAGTAATCATTTATAAGATTTAGAGATTTTCGGATGGATTGAGTGTGAGTCGCGGGCGCGATAGTTAAAAATACCATTGCAACGTCGTTGATGAATTCCTCGATAAGTTCTACAATGATAACCTGGGAAGTCCAGGGAATAAGACTGACGAATGAAGGAATTGAACTAAGGGATGTTAGAGGTTAGTTCCATGGAGGAAAGTAGCCTTAAAAGAGTATTACAGATTTTTCACTATTATCATCGGGGATAATCCTGCAATTTATTCCAGCGTGACCTATAATGAATACGGCACGGAAACACTATGGAGCGCCGTCAGCACTATATTAGCAAGTCGTCGGAGTTCTGCAAGGAACATAACCGACAAGCAAAATATTTATTACCTGTTAGCGTATCTGTCTGTCCCAACGCCTTTCTCTTTAACTTTTTCGGATAGCAATCAGATACCAGTTACCAACAAGACGACGAGCATAATCTCTAAACTTATGCTTATCGAATCTTGCGTGACGCCAAAGTTCATCTTTACCCTGCTTTAATTGGTGTTTATTTTTTCTTATAGAATTAAATTTTACATGTCTAGAACGAAAATCATCCGGTGCCCTATAGTCGTCTCCATTCGATACTTTGAAAAAATGTTCTTATGCATAAACCCATAATGCGAACGGTTCAAAATGCTTTAGACGGATTGAAAGTGGGGCCTCAGCGCAGCGTTCTCGTCTGTGCGATTGGACCAGACGCTTAATTGTAAACCTAACCAGATATTATCTCTGATCTGGAACTTTAATAATCGCACAATAATGCCGCGGCCGGCCTCACCCTGGCATCACCTTTTTGTTTTCGTAAAGTTTACGATTTGTTTCTCGTACAACCCACTTCTATGAAAAGTAAAATCAACTTTATTGCACTCCTGTTGCTTGGCTTCACAATAATGTCTTCCTGTGCTGATGACGATGATAACGTTACTGATGATGGCAACACACGTCCTTTGGATGGAAAACTGATTTACTCCTTTACGGGAACCGTTTACCAGCTTGATTTGAAAACCAATGTGCAGAGCGTGTATTTTACTTATAATACATACGGCTTTAACAACTGGGACATGAGTTGGGATGAACAATACCGTTTGACAAGTGAGCGCGAAGCCGGAGTTTTCGATGCGGCGAAGATCACAGTCGCAAAAAACAGCGATGGATCTATCGTGAAAGAATTTGATTACTATTCTCCCAATGGAACAGATACAGAAGTTGGCGCACTGCTGTCACCCGATAATACAAAAGTGGTTTATCAACCAACTTTTGATAACGGTATTGTTATCACGGACCTGGAAGGAAATGTACTACAACACCTGGAGGCCGTAAACGTTGAGTCAGAGAGCATCGCATTTGGTATAAGTGACGAAGTATTATGGCTGCCGGATAATAGTATTCTCTTCACGCTTGCGGAACGATATATTTTTAAATCTCCTCCGCCTTACACTACATTGTCTTTAGTGAAAGACATGCCGAACACAGAATGGGCTAACCTTAGAGTGAATAAACAAGGAACACAGATTGCGATGCGGATGAACCATCATATCCATGTGATGGATTTAGATGACGGTAAGTTGGCCCAGGTTACGGAGAGTAACGGCGCAGAGTTGCATGCAGACTTTTCGCCGGATGGAAAATATTTGGTGGTCGCAAAGAAATATGGTGACCATCTGTATTATTGGAACCTTGCTATCATTCCAAACGACGGCCAGCCTTATAACATGGACGATCGGGAAAAGCTTATCATCATACAACCCAAAGAGGAAACTATTTATTCTGCGGTAGATGGGGGAACATTCTGGATTGAATAAATTAGTTGCGAAACAGAAACAGTCCAGCTGGCTTCTAAGTGATCTTGGTTTTTATACGGACTTACAATGAGTCTACAACCGAATTCAGGTTGTTAGCATATATAATTTTTAAGCATGATTTGAAACGTTCTCTGTGTTGTAACAAAAGTGGTTGACTCTTTTTTAATGCACATTGATTTTCTAAATTTCTACTTAATAATCACCGCGAATATGTTTGATGGACCTGATTTTCCGAAATCCCTTGAAGAAAACGTTTTTAATCTTTGGTTAGAAAATGGCAGAAATCGCAAAATCCGGTATCATTACCTGGCGATAGTTTGGGATGATTATGAAGCAGCCTATCAACCCGTTTACATGGAAAACCGGGATGAAGTGGAAAACTATAAAACATCGGGCAGTCCCGAACGTCTCATCGCTGTTTATGATTTATACTCGGAGTCAAGGATCATGTAATGCCACGCTGCACACAGTTCAACATACTTGTATCTTCCGGATAGGAATTCCAATGTAGCGACTAATGACGATGATGCCTCCGCATTACAATTCGCAAAAAATATGGATCATATCCTTGTCACCTTGGTGATAATTTGGTCCCGGATTTTCAAATGAATCGTTAGTAATCTGGAACGCTACCTGGTCACACAAAAACATCTGCTCGGCGCGACTGCCACCTTTCAGAAGATGCACCCTTAATGCTTCTTTTCCTTTTTTGTTTATTCCATAACACTGCGGATTTCCTGTGCGATGCGTGCCATTGTATTCAAATTCAATTGTTCGCTTTTCTTTTATTGCGAAACATAACATAGGCTTTTTCGGGATGTAATTTTCCATTCTCGTATTGGTCCCATTTTAATCCACTTCCTGAAAGCGCTCATCGCCGCACATTCTTACAATTCTGGGCATGAAAGAGCCAAGTACGTCGACCAGATCTTTCTGATGATCCATCACCTGATGGATATCTTTGTACGCCATTGGTGCTTCATCCAAACCTGAACCAATCAATTCGACGCCGGCTTGTTTTAAAAATTTATTTACCTGACCTGGCAGAATGGTCTGCTTTGCTTTTGTGCGCGACATTGTTCTACCTGCACCGTGTGAAGCAGAGTTTAACGATGCGGGCGAACCTTTGCCCCGGACAATAAATCCGGGAGTGGCCATCGACCCTGGAATAATACCAAGAACGCCATGACCCGCGGGCGTAGCGCCTTTGCGATGAACAATGACGTCATTTCCAACGGTATCTTTTTCTTTCCACGCAAAGTTATGGTGATTCTCTATCATTGCCAGTGGTGTTTCACGCAAACCAATCGCCATCCGTTCGTGAATCTGATGATGACACGCCGATGCATAATCGCCCGCAAGATTCATGGCAAGCCAATATTCTTGTCCGGCCTCCGTGTCAAGATCAAGCCATGCCAGGTGTTTTGCTTCTTGTGGGAGTTTGCATCTGTCCATGGCTACCTTCGTATAGTGCCGTGCGATGTTCGCGCCAAGTCCACGTGAACCGGAATGGGAAAGCAATGCAACGTATCGCCCGGGGGAAAGATTGTATTCGTTAATCGGATTTACGATTTCAACAATACCAAATTCAACAAAATGATTACCACCACCAGATGATCCTATCTGTTGCCATGCACGGTCTTTCATTTCACGAACAATTCCCAGTTCACTGAATTCTTTTCTTTCAAAGATCTCGTGATCTTTTGGTTTTTTGAAAGTGGCTAAACCAAATTTAGTATTGTTTACCAGCATTTTTTTCAGATCCTCTCGCTTTTCATCAAGCATGGCTACAGGAAGATCATATAACGTCATACACATCCTGCATCCGATATCAACACCCACGCCGTAGGGAATCACGGCGTCCTTTGTGGCAAGTACGCCTCCAATGGGAAGTCCATAACCCTGATGCGCATCTGGCATCAACGCACCGGCTACTGTTACAGGCAATTTCATCGCAGTCTCCATTTGATTAAGTGCCCCTTGCTCAATACCATCAGCACCATAAATCTGGTAAGCTTTCCCAGCGACATTTAAAGCAATCGTTTCATCCTCAGGCTTAAGTAACTCAAGCGCAAGCGTTGAAAGTTTAGCATCGCTTAAAAACGCGCTGGGATTTTTTAGTACATGGGCAAGGAGATCCATCTTTTCCTGAATCGGAAGCATTGCATACTCTTTTTCAAGCAGATCCAACGCAAGCCCTATTGCTTTACCTTCAGCAAAGCCCAAGTTTTTAAGATTCTTACCTGTTAAGCTCATTTGTCTTATTTTTAACAAAGGTCTGAAGTATCTGCGTAACCTATTTGCGCAGTTGCAAAAAAAGGCATGAAAGGAATTTTTGGATTAAACGGGTTTGTCAGGATTAATGATTGCCAAGATTTATTCAACCAAAGTAAATCACTTAATCTTTAAAATCCCAGTTAGAAAAACGAGCGACGAAAAACTATATCTTTAAGGCATTAAATGGTTGCCAGGATTAATATTCGTCTGGACGTTGATTTTTGGGATTAAACGATGGACAAGATTAATAACCGTCTGACTGTAGATTGGCAAGATTGATATTCAGTCAAAGTGAATTTCTTAATTGTTAAAAATTTTCAGTCACACAATGAGCGGCTACAACAAACGTCAAATGCAAGCATCAAACACCACTGCACAGAATGTTGAAAAACCGTCTCACACAACCACCCTTGGAAGAGTCGAATCCATTGACATTTTACGGGCCCTGACAATGGTGCTGATGATATTTGTGAATGACCTGTGGTCGCTCAATAACATACCAGCATGGCTTGGTCATGTTGAGTACGGTGTGGATGGTATCGGATTAGCGGATGTCATTTTTCCTGCGTTCCTGTTTATCGTTGGCTTGTCGTTACCACTATCTATTGATAACCGTCGTGCAAAAGGTGAAACCGACTGGCAACTTATTCAGCATGTACTGCTACGTTCGCTCGCGTTGCTCATCATGGGTGTTTTCCTGGTGAATGGAGAAACCATTAATGCCGCGGCAACCGGTATGTCGAGGGTTGTATGGTACACGATATGCTGTGCCTGCTTTATTTTGATTTGGAATGCATTTCCCCGCAAGATTAGTAAGTATGTGGTTCGTGGCATTCAGGGTAGCGCATTACTTGTATTGTTGATACTGGCTATCGTTTACCGTGGCGGAACTGATAACGAAATCTCCACATTTGAACCGCAATGGTGGGGTATACTTGGATTGATAGGATGGGCCTATCTGGTAAGTGCAACGATAACGGTTTTGGCACATAATCGCATTACGTTAATCGCTGTAGTGTGGCTATTCTTTGCAGCGTTAAGTATGATTTCCCACGCGGGTCTTTTTCCTGAATTTTTAAATTTTATTCCTTCACCCGTTGCGGGGGGCACGCTCACTGCATTAACGATAGGTGGAGTGCTTACCGCATTAATTTTTAAGCACTTCAAGGTAAGCGAAAAACATGTAGCACTTACTTTGGTTTTGCTTGGCTTTGCTGCAGTACTCGTGTTGCTTTATGCTGTTACGCGTCCGTACTGGGGTTTAGCCAAGCTCGGTGAAACACCGGCGTGGCTGTTCCTATGCAGCGCTTTTACAATTATTGCCTTTGTTATTTTTTATTGGATAATAGACGTGTATCAAAAAGCACACTGGTTTACTATTATTAAACCTGCAGGAACGGCGACACTACTCTGTTATCTTATTCCTTATTTTGCCTACGCAACGATGAGCCTACCCGGTGCCGACTTACCGGAATGGGCTTTAACCGGAGGGATAGGATTAATCAAATCGTTTCTCTTCGCGCTCCTGTGTGTTGGCATCACCGGTCTGCTGGTTCGCGTGGGCATACGATTTAAGGTTTAATGCTTCCGGAATTATTCAACTCCTTGTTGATTACATCCAGTAAATATAACTTAGGGTCGCTGGAATATTCCCAGAACATAACGCCGGCAAGATTATTCTCCTTGACATAATCGCATTTAATTTTAACCGATTCTTCATCGTCATAAACAATGAGTTGCTTGCGATCTTCATTAAACAGGTACGGTGATTTTGCTTGATCATCCCAGTAACGCTGATATCCAGGAAGCTTTGCTATACTATCCTTGATATCGGTATATCCACCTCCGCGTGCCAGCGAATCTGCAACACGATTGATACCCCTGTTATCTGCGGTTTTCATAATCCAACTTCTTCCATAAAAAGGAATTCCAAGAACAAGTTTTTCTGCAGGAACGCCGTGTTTTATAAACCGTAATATGCCTTCATGTGCCGATCTTCCTTTTTTTGATTTAGTATCATATAGATTAGAATGATGCCCTACTGTATCTCCCGCTACAACGTGAAAATCGTACGCCATCACATTTACATAATCCATGTATTTGGCGGCTGCGCCCATGTTTGTTTTGTCAAAAAATCCGGCGAATTCAGGAACTGCTGTAGATAGTAAATATTTTTTCCCGGTATCCTGACCCAGGGAATCAAGTTGTCTGCGCAGTTCTTTGAACATCAGTGTAAAGTTCTCTTTGTCCTCCGGGCGGAACACATTGTCTTCTCCCCGCATGCCTGGATATTCCCAGTCGATATCTACACCGTCAAGATTATGTTTTGCAACGACATCAATACTGCTTTTTGCAAATTTCCTGCGTGCGCTTTCTGTAAATACAGCGTCTGAGAAATAGTTGCTCCAGGACCAGCCACCGAGGGAAATAAATATTTTCAGGTCGGGATTAACTGCTTTCAGGGAATTAAGCAGTCTGAAGTTTATCGTGTCCGTTTCCAGGTTCGTCAACACAGCCACACTATCCAGCACGTTTACGAACGCATAGTTGATGTGTGTTAATTTGTTAGCGTCTATGGTAGAAACGTCGATGGCACCGCGAAACCCGGGGACATAACCAATGATAACATGGCTACGATCAGTTGAAGTTAATTCTTTCTCCGTTTTACATGCCTGCAGCACCACAAATGAACACACAATGGCAAAGACGAAATATTTGATCATGATATTTTATATTTTTTAAAGATATAAAGATAACCAAAACACCGTCTGGATCGGCATTTTAGGGAGTAAACGATTGCCAGGATTGCGTATTTAATTCAGGTAATCCCTTAATCATTAAAATCTCAGTCATTACTCCATCCTTAACATCTCAGCGGGATTTCGCGTGGCTGTTTTGTAAGTCTGTGAAGTTATGGTAACAACACCGAGGGTTAATAAAATAAAACTGCTTAGCAAAATATCCCACACAGAAAGTTGTACACGGTAATATTGAATTTCTGTCAGTAAAAGATCAAGTAAAAACGCGGTTAGTGGTATGGCGAATAACATGGCCCATCCCATCATTTTGAGATAGTCTTTGGAAAGCAGTAAGGAAATGTTGGCGGCGGAAGCACCCAAGACTTTGCGAACACTCACCTCTTTGGTTTTATTTTCGGTTGTGTACACCACCATACCAAGCATGCCAAGCAATGAAATGGTGATGGCGAGTAAACCAAGGAATGCAACGATTTTTAGCAGCACCTGGTATGTTTGGTATGCTTCGTTTAATTCGTCCTCAAAATAGCGTGCTACAAATTTCTTTTGCGTTGGTAGTTGTTTCCAGACATCTTCCAGCTGCGTAAACAACCGGTAAGTATCATGCGACGCAACCCGCAAGTTGGCATAAATAAATTCACCTTTTTTCATGCGGAAGAAAAACTTTCCGATCGGATACATCAGGGGTTCATAGTGGAAATTCTTCAATACACCAATAACTTCAAGGTCTTGTCCATCGATGGTAAATATCCGGCCTAACGCCTCACGCGGTTGGCTTATTTTATAGGCTTTTAAAAATTCTTCGTTCACAATGATATAGCGTTCCCGTTGTGTACCATCGTCAGGAAAGTTATTCCCTGCAAGAAGTGTCAGGCCAAAATTTCGGATATAGTTCGAATCAACAAATAGCTGCGCGGCTTCAATAGAATCTTCTTCCGTTGTGTATACCCAGGTCCGGGATGTATTTACGCCGAGGAGCCCGGAAGACATCGAAAGAGATTGCACAGACGTGAGTCCAGCGTACGCATTCTTAAACAGGGAAGGATCAACATCCTGCAGCTCCACATCAAGGGTATTTTTCTTTTCAAACCCAAAATTAAAATTCATTGAATACTGATATTGACGACCAAACACAACTAATGCCAGGATAAACCCGAATGAAAGTGCAAACTGAAACACCGTTAATATTTTCCGAAAACTAAAAGAAGCGCCACGGGTGTTGAGCTTACTTTTCAGGGCCTGAATCGGAGTAAGTCTTGCAAAATGTAGTGCAGGGAAAATTCCAGCTATTAAGCCGGTAACGACAGCGAATGCAGTAAACATCGTAAGCATTTGCCAGTTAATGGATAGATCCAATGAAGATCCCGCCACCATCATACGTTGGAATTCTGAACGGATCAAAACAAAAATCAGCAGCGAGCCAAGAAGTGAGAGTAACGTGATGATTACTGTTTCTGTAATGAATTGCAGGAAGATCTGGCTTTTTGCTCCGCCCATTGTTTTTCTCAGTCCAATTTCCTTAGCGCGTCGCAGGGCACGGGCAATTGAAATATTGGTATAATTAAAACATGCAGGTAGTAATATCAGCGCAGCGAAAACAGCAAACATCAGGAAGCCACTCATTTCCCACTTAATACCAATAGCCTGGAGCAAATCACCTCCGGTTGCAATCTCCTTAAGCGGTTGAAGCGCAAAGGTAACTTTAACAGGAGACTGTGCATAGGTTTGTAATGCTACTTTATTTAGATATTGCTGCAAACGTTCGGAGGAAGTTGTTTCACGCAGAAGAATGTAAACATATTGTTTCGGGTAGTTGGTCCACCGATCCTCCGTTAATATTTGTGAATGTGGAATGGAACTGTGGGAGATTAACATTTCGAAATTGAGGTGTGAATTCATAGGATGATCTTTCATCAGACCTGCCACCTGCATCGTAACGCCGCCCTCAAACGTAATGATGTTTCCAATTACATCATGAGAATTAAACAGCTTCATGGCTGTGGATTGTGTGAGGATAATGTTATTAGGTTCTGCTAATGCGGAGGCAATTCCCTGCACCATCTCAAAAGAAAATACAGAAAAAAATTCTGGTTCAACATAGTACGCTTTCACCGGAATGTTTTCTTTGTCAGTCACCACTTGGTTGTCATAGCCTTTCGTGATGCGAAGCACTTCTTGTGCGCCGGAATATTCTGTTTTAATTTTCTCGGCGAGCGCTTGGGGTGCAGTTGCATAATCCAGTTCTTCAACACCATCCTGCTGATGAGAAATTACAGTATAAATATTTTTTTTATGCTGATGAAAGTTGTCGTATGTGCCTACATAGCTATAAATTGAAATCAACAACAGGCTTACTGACATTCCGATGGCAAGGCCGAAGGCATTGAGTATAGAGAAATACTTATACTGGTATAGATTTCGTAAGGCAACTTTCAAGTAATTACGCATCATATCGATGGAAAACGAAGAAGCTGAATAACCACCATATCGGGCATCACGTTTTCTTTTTCTCACAGCATACGACAAGCTTAAGGATAAAACCTGCTTCCAATACAAGGCCTTTGCTTTCCGTGGTGACATGGTTTGGAGATGAAGGTAAAACAACTCATCAAGGTCGCCGATCAGATCATCGATATTTGCTTTGCCTGCTAGCCCTTCGAAAATGCGACGGGGTAGTTTTGGTGGACGATGATGGCTCATTTAATAGCAAGTTTTAATTTCGACAATGACCACAGTTCATCGCGCAAACTTTTGGTTTCAGCAACAGCCCTGTTTCCTGCATTTGTAATTTCATAAAAGCGCTTACTGCGACCACCACGTTCTTTAGTGGCACCACCAACCCATGATTTGAGAAATCCTTTTTCCTCCAATCTTGTGATCGTTGAATGCAACGCACCAATACTGATGGTCCTGTTACAACGTTCTTCGATATCCTTTTGAATGGATACGCCATACGCTTCCTTACCCAGGGCGGCGATGGTCAGCAGAACAAGTTCTTCGAACTCTCCGAGATATATTTTCATCGGTTTAATTGTGTTATGTATTAAAGCCACTGATGGAATAGCCATGCAAATACTCATACCTCTTGGGTGCACTTATGCATCTCCAATAATGGCATTTTGGATCTTAACGGAAGGTCCGTAGTATTTGTTTCTTGTTTTCAGAACAAATATAAAAAAAACAAACCAAATGCTTCAAGTCTTAAGCATGCGCGTAGGAAAAACGCGTGACTTGGACCTACCATCGTGAAGTCTTCAAACTTCAAAAAGAGACTACCAGATATTTTTTCTCTTACGACTGAAGACTTGGTACAAACCAACGTTTTCAGCAGAATGGCAAGGAGGTTGAGGGAATTGTTATGCGTAAATAATACAGCTTCTCTACACCGATTTGTAAGTTTTGCAACTTCGTAGACGGTGTTCCCGCGTGTAATCTGCTGGTAGAAGAGGCGATCAATACTGTCGCCTTTTGTTTGAACATTTTTATTCGGATGAATGGCTAACCTACTCGATAGAAGATTTTTGCCGGGTTTTCCATCGCGGAGGTAATGGCCTGGACTGATGTTTAACAGGGTGAGCGAAATTGGTACTCCCTTCCGCAAACGCGGACACAAACATCCGCTAGTCCGTTCGATGCTAAAGACAGATTTCCGAAGCTTCTGGTGAAGTTATTGTTTTTTAATGCCGAAAACATTACATGCGTTAAGTTCAACTGTATAACCAGTAGGCATTGACAGATAAAAATAACTTTATTGAATTGTATTATGGCGCTTTATCATTATGTGAACTGATTCAATTCCAGTTGTCATGTCTCGCTATAGATCTTTGATCTCAATGGAGAATGAACCTGGAATTAAAGCAACGTTGTGTTAAAGTATATAAAAGTTGAAAGAATGCTAACCGTTACACCTAACCGCTTTTCATTGTTAATACGAATCATACTGTTTGTATGGTTATCGATTGGTAATCTCGTTTCATCCTTTGGTCAAAGTCAACCAGCGTCAGCCACCTGGCAGGAACAGCAACGCAAAGCAATACAGACATTTTATCAACTCGAACAATCAAATAACTATACCGAGTCCCTTAGCTACGCAGATATGAACACCCTTCCAATGGGTATTCGAAAGACAATCGGAGGGATGGAAGTTATCATTGCTGTAAGTGACATCCGTTGGGAAACTACACATAGTGAACTTACACTTTTCGCGCGCGTTAAGGTTCCTCAGGTAGGTGATGATCGTGTTCTTTTTTTTGGAGCACAAGGTATCAAGTTGTCACAAACCGGAGATATCATTGGCGACGCAGCCCTCGCAATGATGGGAGACATGGCCATGCCGATTCAGGGAAACACGGCGAAGCTTACCTTACGGGGAGCAACTAATCTCAATACAGGCAGAGCACGTGATCTAACTTACGTTTCCGTAGATTGTCAGGGTTTCCGTGAATTGGGCGTTACCGCAGATATTGAATTTTCAGAGAACCTGATTGTAAAAGCCGATCCATCGTCAGCTGAAGAATCCGGGAAAGTTATGGCACACTTCACCACAGTCGTGAAGGACTGGAATGACTTGCTGGTAGGAATATCTCTTCCTCCGTTCGAAATGAAAGGATTGAAGGATTTTGTTTTTGAAGTAAAGAGCGCGGTATTCGACTTTAGCGATCTGCGCAACGATCCGGCTACCCAATTCCCACCGGAGTACGACGTCAATTACCTTATTCCTGGTAATGCCGAACTATGGCGCGGTGTTTTTGTGAAAGACCTGGTCGTTCATCTTCCGAAACAATTTGGCCGAAGAACAGATGATGCGCGTGTTGCTTTTGGTGGAAGTAATATGATCTTCGACAATAATGGCATAAGTGGCATATTCGGCGCAAAGGAAATACTTTCAATCCAGGAAGGATCGGCATCGGGTTGGCGGTTTTCCGTTGATGAATTTCTGCTCGCGCTTGAAGCAAATCGCCTTACAGAAGCAAAATTTTCGGGCGCGATTGGTTTACCCGTTGCGGAAACTAATGACCTCGGTTATACCGGTATCATTACGGATGATGATGAATATTTACTTCAGATTAAATCGCTGGACTCCGTTGCATTCGACGTGTTTAATGCGCATGCAGAATTACTTCCAAATTCATACGTACAGCTTCAGGTAGTTGATAATGCTTTTAGACCAGAGGCTATGTTACATGGGAGTTTGAATGTTGTCCCACGTCTGGATGGTTCCGGTGTTGATAAAAACGGTAAACAGATTGCCGAGTTCAAAGGCATCGAATTTAGAAGTCTGCATTTGAAAACAGATGCGCCACGATTCACCGCCGAATATTTCGGATATCGCGGCGATCTTAAACTTTTGAATTTTCCGGTATCAGTCACTTCTATTGGGTTAAGGTCTACGGAGCAGGAAGTCGGTCTTGCTATTGGATTGAATGTCAACCTCAGCGAAGATTTATTTTCAGGTTCAACATCACTTGAGTTTGTGGGTAAACTTCATGAAGAAAAAACGCCTACCGGAGAAACAGCTGCTCAGGAATGGAAGTACAGTAAGCTTGTAATCGACGAAATTAACATTGATGCTATAGTTGCCGAGGTCTTTACAGTCAAGGGCGCATTAACGGTTCATAATAATGATCCGGTTTATGGTGATGGGTACGCAGGTAACGTACAACTCACTTTCGACAAGGTGATCCCGGGATTAAATTTAAAGACACGCGCCATTTTTGGCTACAAGGATTTTCGATACTGGTTTGTAGATGCCAGCGTGAAGTTACCGGGACTTGGTATAAGTGTTGGGCCAATGACTATTACCGGGTTTGCAGGAGGTGCTTCAAATCGAATGCGACCCAATGGAGTCAATGTGCAGGCTTCCGGCACCGGTGCGGTTTACAAACCAGATGAAAACACAGGACTTGCTGTAAAGGCAGGGGTGTTGTTTAACATTGGAAGTGACAATGCGATGAACGGAGAAGCTTCATTCGAAGTAGGCTTCAATAGACATGGCGGGCTCAGCTTCATCGGGTTCTACGGATTCGGCCAGTTTATCGGCAAGATACCGGGTGCTGAAAATGTTGAGCAATTTACTAAGAGCAAATACCTTGAAGTAGCAACCCTTGAGGAAGAATACCTTAAAAATAATCCCCTTGCCGCCGAAACACTTACAAAACTAAAACAGTATGAACCAGGAAAAACTGCTTCGATGATCTTCAAGCCGACAGTTACTCCGGGAAGTGATGGTTTCTCTGCTGCAATAGGGATTCAATATGATTTCAATGCAAAGTCCCTGCATGCAACGTTTGACCTATACGTTAATGCTGTGAGTGGTCTTATTCGCGGAACATCGTCAGGACACAGAGCGGGATGGGCCGTGTTACACATTGATCCCTCCGAATGGTACATGTACCTTGGAACGCCGGAGGATCGACTTGGATTGAAAATGGGAATCGGTAATATTCTAAATGTAGAAACCGGTTCTTATCTGATGATGGGTTCTAATATACCAGGTTCACCGCCTCCACCACAACAAGTTGCGGATATTCTCAACGAGGACTTGTCAAAGCTTGACTACATGCGCGATCTCAATGCGCTGGGGTCAGGACGTGGATTTGCTTTTGGCTCTAATCTCAGGGTCGCAACGGGTGATCTTACCTTCCTTATCCTTTATGCAAACTTCAACGCCGGACTTGGATTTGATATCATGCTTAAAGACTACAATGAAATGCAGTGTGAAGGACGCAGTGGCACGATCGGTTTCGACGGGTGGTATGCCAACGGTCAGGCCTACGCGTACCTCCAGGGGGAACTAGGCGTGAAGGTAAATCTATGGTTCCTTAAAGCAAAAATACCGATCATCAGGGGCGCCGCTGCTGCACTACTCCAGGCACAACTTCCAAACCCTGTCTATTTCAAAGGGTATATGGGCGTGCAATTCAGTGTGCTTGGAGGGCTGGTTTCCGGTAGCTGTCGTTTCCGCGTAACGATTGGTGAAAAATGTGAGTTAGTCATACCTGGAGGAAGTCCGCTTGACTTCCGGATGATCAGTGATTTTACACCCGACGATAAATCGGAAGATGTTGACATATTCGCCGTGCCACATGCTGCCTTTACTATGCATGTGAATGAACCGTTCCGTGTGGAAGATGACCACGGGATGAAAACATACCGCATTAGCCTCACTGAATTTTCTGTGCTGGACAGCGGCAATGCAATTGCCGGGAAACCTGTTTTTACCAAGGCGAATGATGGCGTATCCTTCTATTCGGATGAAGTGCTGCCACCGAACAGTGAATTGAAAGCGCGCATAAAGGTAGGTTTTGAACAATATAAAAACGATGCATGGCACATTGTATACACCGGCGGGCTTAAAGCCGAAGAAATTTTAGAAGTAACATTTAAAACAGGTAGTGCCCCCGAATCCATTCCGGTACAAAATATTCAGTTTGCTTATCCCGTTCTTGATCAGCAATTCTTTCTGAAGGGCGAATCCACAACAGGTACGATTCAATTGAAACGTGGTCAGGCGTATTTATTTAGTGATCGCTTCAACTACGAGATTCAGCTTGAGGGTGGCGATGGCACGGCAATGTCAATTCCATTTGCATATAACCAAGCCGATTCAAAGTTGACCTACGCAATGCCGGATCTTTCTAATAGTCAGCTGTACAAATTAAACTTCATGGCTGTTCCAAAGGGAGGACTAGAGCAAACAGTACCTGCAGTGTCGCAGCAAACCAAAACGATTGGCGAAGGGGAAGATATCATCAACGTACAAACAAACGAGGCCGCTGATGTAACGCGTGCGGACATCGGAAAAACCCTGTTGCAATACGCTTTCGCAACAAGCCGATACAATACGTTTAATCAAAAGGTATCCTCCGTTGAAAAGGGCAGAGCGATGGTAGGTCGAATCTTATCTGATGTTGTGAATCTTCAATATGAGATCCGCAACAGCGAACCATTTGATCTTTCAGAACTTACCGGAACACGGTACAGCAATGATATTCCGTTGGTGCAGGCGCAGGCAATTTTATCGGATGCCTATTACCAGGAAGATGTGTTCCCTGTACTATATAAAAATTACCCCGTTCAGGGAATGAAGCTTAATCGTGATGTAGCACTGCTGGGCGTACCTCCTGTAAAAGCGTTGCCAATATCAACTGCATATCTTACCGAAGTTGAAGCTGATAACTATCAGGGTATTGCGTTGATTCGGTTCCCCTACATTTACGACCTTCCGTCAGCATACAAAAATGACTTTATTGATCTGCAGAAAACGATTGTAAACCGTTTTCTTGGAACAACAGATCAATCAAAATATGAATACATCATCAATGGTTCTTATAAATTTATCCGCAGTGGATATTACACGATTGAATTGCATTATGTATTACCCGATGGAACGGCAGGAACTTCAGCGAAGTTCGAATATTACAATTTTATAAAATGATGTTGCTAATCAGAATACCTCTTTTTCTGCTAGGATTCTTGCTGACGGCAACGGCCTTTGCCCAGCAAGACACAGCTACGATTGCAGTGCGGGCAAATGTAGATACCACGGGCAGTATTAAACTCCGATGGGCCGTTAGTAATGCAATGGCTTGGAAACAAAGTAATAAGTATGGCTTCATCGTTGAGCGTTACACCGTTGTGCGTGACAATGTGTTACTAGAAAAACCAGAACGTGTAGTGCTTACGGCAAAACCATTGAAGCCACAGCCGTTGAACAACTGGGAGCCCCTGGCAACTAAAAACGGATACGCTGCTATTATCGCGCAGGCATTGTACGGAGAAGATTTTGATTTGTCGCGGGAGGATGCGAAAGGCGTTGCATCCTTTATTGCTTTGGCACAGGAGCTACAACAACGCTACCTGGTTTCGATGTATGCAGCTGACCTCTGTTATCCTGCCGCGGTAATGGCCGGATGGGGCCTTGAAGATGTAACCGGTAAAAAAGGGGAGCGGTATCTCTATCGTATTCGCACAGCAGTGCCTTCGGCGATTCTTAATATTCAAATGGGTTCAGTTTATACAAGTGGAAACGAAAATGTTGAATTGCCTCAGCCCCAGGAATTGCATGGCATCTTTGGTGACAAGAGTGTGTTGCTGACCTGGAACTACACTGCGCTGGCAGATCACTATAATGCATACTTTCTTGAAAAATCATGGGACGGGAAAAATTTTGAGCGGGTATCACAAACTCCATTGGTAAACATGAACAGCAAGGATGGCAAACCTGTGGATCGTATGATCTACACCGATTCGCTGAAAGGAAATGGACAGTCCGTTTACTACCGCGTTATTGGCGTTAACACATTCGGGCAGGAAGGTCCGCCTTCTGAAATATTACAGGGCGCCGGCCAAACAAAGTTGATTTATGTTCCGCACATTACCAGCGCAGTACCAGATGCGAATGGGGTGTTAACAGTAGTATGGGAGTTTGATGAACGGGGAGATGAGCAACTTCAGGGTTTTGAATTACAACGAAGTGACCAGGCGCAAGGACCCTTTGTCACCGTAGTAAACAATATTCCTCCCGATCGGCGGAACGTTACCTTCAGCGATCTTAGATCTACAAATTATTTTAAAATCAATGCGGTGCCAAAAACAGGCGCACCTACCTTTTCCTTTCCGGTATTGGTACAACCCGCCGATTCCATTCCGCCTGCGGCTCCTGCCGGTCTGATTGGAAACGTCGACACCACTGGTGTTGTCACATTGTCCTGGGTACCAAATAAAGAAAAGGACCTCTACGGTTATCGTATTTTTCGTGGCAACACAAAAACCGAAGAACTTGTACCGTTGACCTACAACGCCGTCACCACAACCAATTGGGTGGATACGATATCGGTTCACAATCTGAATAACGAAGTTTTTTACGCTGTAACGGCTTTGGATCAACGATACAACCAATCCGAAAAATCAGCTGTGCTTACACTGGAAAAACCGGATTTGGTACCACCATCATCGCCCTTGATCACCGCATTCGACATCGGTAAAAATGGCATCTCGCTGAAATGGGTAACCGGTGGCGAGGAAAACATAACATCTATTAACGTGATGCGCGCAGAAGGAAAGAAGCCAATGGAAGTTATTCAGTCCTTGCTTGTTTCGGCGGAATCATCTTACCTGGACTCAGCCGTGTATGCGAACCAACATTATTCTTATGCCATCGTCGCGGTGACAAGGAGTGGGTTGTTGTCTGCGCCGTCGCCCATAATCACAGTTCAGGCTCCGGCACAGGTTGGTAGGTTGGGCACGATCACCAGCTTTGATGCCCGACGCGATCGGAAAGCAAATAATATTGTGCTGTCATGGAAACACAACGTATCAGCTGTGCGCGGATTTGACATTTATAGAAATGAAATCGGTAAAAAACCAACATTGATAAAAAGCCTGAAGGGATTTGAAACTTCCATGAAAGACGCGACAGCCACGGACGGCACGCCCTACGAATATCTCATTCGCATTGTGTTAGATAATGGGCGGTATGGACCATTTATGAAAACAGTTGCCCGTAATAAGTAAACAATTGAGCACATGAAGAAATTTGTTTTGTTTTTTGCTTTGTTGTGGATGTGCGATACACTCGCTGCACAGGAGTACGAAATGCATATTAAAGTACGGTTAAAATATAACAACAATCACGTCACCGGAAATAGTTATTTTAAGATCGACTTTATTACTGATTCTGCACCGCTTAATTGGGAATGGAGAAAAAGGGTAGGGCCGGACAGGGGTGAATGGGGTGAATATGAAAAAACCTTCCGCGTGGACCAGAAGCATCTCGTGAAGGAATTAAAAATACATACGAAGCGCGAATATGATGGTGGAAATGACGGTAATGAAGGAGATGCGTCCATTATCATCCCCGCGAGGTTATTTCCTTGTAGCGACACAACAATAGAAAAAAAATTGGTTGCCTTTGAAAGCAATAGCTCTGTGCAAATCACCATAAGACCTTTATCGCTGACAACAAATGGGTTCGCTTTTTTAACAGAAGCACATATTGTCGGAAACGATGACTTAACTTATTTTCGATATACGGTTAATGCCATATTTTCTGATGGTTCAACATTGGAACTTGAGCCGGGTAGTCAACGAAACATTGAATCTCGTACCGATTTTTGGGGGCAGGCGTTGGTGTTGTCACCATACACTACGAGGAAAAGGATTAAAGAAATTGAAGTTATTTCACGAATCGAATTGCCATGGATAGGCACCAAATCAGAAACAAAAACGATCAAGGTTGATGATAAACTGGAAGATGATCTTGTACTGGATTTAGGGAATGCGTTCCATTTTTTAGATGCAACAAGCCAACTCAAGATTCGATATTATCGACCTCAAACGCCTATTGTTTCCGTTCCTGACGGTAACACGTTCCTTCCTTCTGATAATAAAATTTCTTTAAACGTTTCGGAAATCAACAATGAAGTTTTTGACTGGAAATATCGCATCAATACTTTCGGAACTTTTCAGGATCTTCCGGCGCAATTCGGAACGGATCAAATAATTTCGCTTTCCGGGAAGGATCTTTTCGGTGCAAATTGGGAGAGTCAGTTATTTAAGCCAGTTCAATTCAAAGCAATCTATACATGCCCTAACGAAACACGGGAAAGTGAGATCATCACGCTTACACACCTTCCTTCGGCTCCCGGGATTGTATCCGCGGATTCCATCATAGAAACGTGTGCTGGTAGCAACGATGGAAAGATCAGGATCAAATTTGATCGTCCATTATATAACAACGAACTTTTTTACGTGTTCCTCAATGGGGTTCAATTCGAGGCACTGCCTCAAACGATGGACGGAGATAATATACTTACAATTGAAAATCTTATAGCTGATACCTATGACGTCTCATTGTTATCTACATTCGGATCAAAAGGAAACGGTTATTCTGATGGAACAAATCACAAAGCCAGTGTCGTTCTTCAGCCAAGACCGGCCATTGCAAACTTCGCTGTGACTACCCATGACGTACATTGTTACAACGGTGAGGATGGCGCAATTGATGTGACAGCGCAAGGTGGAACAAATCTGTTTACAGCGACATTGTGGCAGGGAGGTTCATCTTTAAAAACGATTTCATTTGTTGATCCAAGTACAGGTTCGTTTGCAGAACTTGCGGCGGGTACCTACTCCGTTACTTTAAAGGATAGCAATGGCTGCGACCCTAAAAACGGGTCCAATAATGTGATCACCTTAAATCCGGAAGTCGCACAACCAGCAAAAGGCGTGGTGCTCAGTACAGTCGAAAGCGTCGAGCCGCTGGGTTATGGCTTGATGAATGGACACATCACCATGCGCGCCGAAGCGGGTACTTACCCTTTCACGTTTACCTGGACCGACGGAACCAACAATACGAAAACTCCGGAAGCTTCGGTATCTGAGGGTTCAAGTATGACGAGCACTTTGTCATCCATTGGCACAGGCATCTATCACATCATGGCACGCGATAATCAGTACGCCCTGGTCACCAATCCTACACCCATTAATATTCGCGGATGTTTTGATACGCTCACCGTTCTGCTCGATCAACCGCCATTGCTTGAAGTGAAGCTAAAG
>Ga0196965_1000410_pt1 | contig 26725 bp, 31 predicted proteins | sample S1_20metaG_FD_148668 | JGI IMG/M metagenome (GOLD analysis project Ga0196965, IMG submission 148668) | Soil microbial communities from Anza Borrego desert, Southern California, United States - S1_20 | ecosystem: Environmental > Terrestrial > Soil > Desert | place: USA: California | collected... | reverse complement strand
ATCATGATCAAAATCAATCATTTCCCCTCTCTTTAATTTAATAAATTGAGACACATCAATCCATTGTTGTTCACGTGACAATTTATTAGATGCACCTCCTGATGGTTAAATGTAGAGAAAAAGCTCTTTGTACATGTATTATCTATACTTGTAGTGCTTTTCAAAAATGTCTGCAGTTTCCTTGTATCTAGATTTTTCCACTTCAAGAATCTGTTCCATTACCTCATCTCCTTTTAACAATAACGGTTTTCCAGTCCACTTGTTTTCAAATAAGTAACTAATCCATGCACGGATAAATGGACCCATTTTCCGAGACAATGGCTCTACGAACCCATTAATAATCTCACGTTTAGCACCCTCTCTATCCAATCCTTTGCACATAAGATAAAATATTTGCTCTTCATCGATCTGTGAAACGGATGCAGCATGTGTTGCCTTTACCTCATTAGTTTCAATTTCCAAACCAGGTATAGCTTCAGCCTGTGCACCCTTATTCAATAAAATAGCGTGTCCGGCTAAATATGCTTCTGAAGTTTGTGCATTTTTTCGGATCTTTATCATACCCTTAAATAAAGATTTAGCAGTATCTTTTACTATTGATTTAACTAGTACTTTTCCACGAGTACTAAAGCCTACATGGTCTAGATTAGAAGTAATATCAAATAATTGATTATCGGTACCAAAAACTATCTGAACGTCTTCAGATCGTGCACCTGAACCATTCATAACACTGTCAATCTTAAATCTACAAAGATGGGCGCCAAACATGCCAGAATACCAAGATATTTTGGCATCTTTCTCGACAGTAGCTTTTCTGTTTGATATGCATATAGTATCCAAATTCATTGCTTGAAGTGTAATAAACTCCAGCTCAGCAGCTGGTTTGAGATCACATTCAAGAAACTCAAAATAGCATTCCTGTTGCTCCTTAGTTTTTTCGGCCATAGAAGATTTGTTGTTATTATCATCAATAGTATTATTACCATTTGAAGTAGAAATCATAGATGATGAAGAGTAAAGTTCCTGCACAATTGTTGCTTTGGATCCCTCCTCGGAAACAACAATATTTCTACATATAGAGGAAGTGCCATCATCCTTTAGAGAATATACGATCCTAATAGGTTCTTCAATCATCAGATTTCTTGGAACATAAATGAAAAATCCCGATTGAAATGCAGATGATCCTAGTACAAGAAATCGATCTTCCTCGTTATTAACTGTCTGATCCTTAAAATATTTCTTTACCAATTCAGGATGATCATTCATAGCGTCCTGAATCGTAGAGATAACTAAACCTTTTTTGGATAACTCTGGTGGAACAAATATGTGCACAACCGTCGAGCCGATTAATAATACACTTGGAGAGGATTTTATTTCTTCTAACCGGCTCTTTAAATCGTTTGAAATTGAGATATTTTGATCATCAGAGAAACAAACCTTTTCTGGCTTTAATATAGTTAAACCAGTATATTTGGAATACAGCGGAGAAACTTCAGATGGTAGACTTGAAAATTTATCCAAGATCTCCTTTCTTGTTGAGGATACCCATAGAGGCTCAATTTTTTTCTTAGAAAGTATTTCTTGTATATTATTTCCTGAAAGTGAAGAAAGTGTTATCATCGAGAATCATTCTTTATTAAAAAAGCAAGAATAAAATGGAAAAGAACATTAACCTACTGATCCTTCCATTTCCATTTTTACTAATCTGTTAAGTTCAACTGCATATTCCATTGGCAGTTCTTTGGTAAAAGGTTCCATGAATCCCCCAATGATCATGCTCAATGCATCAGATTCAGAATATCCTCTACTCATCAAATAGAATATTTGCTCATCACCAATTTTTCCAACCGTTGCCTCATGAGTGATTGTTGCATCATCTTCATTAACCTCGACATATGGATAAGTATCTGTCCTTGAAAACTCATCTAGTAATAATGCATCACACCTAACATTCGATTTTACACCATAGGCTCCTTTGGCTACGTGTAATAATCCCCTATAGGTCGTTCTGCCAGAATCCTTGCTAACAGATTTGCTTGTAATTCTTGAGGTAGTATTAGGAGCAAGATGAACCACCTTAGCACCTGCATCTTGATGTTGTGATTTGCCAGCAAAAGCAACAGACACAATTTCTGCGTGTGCATTTTTACCAAGCATGTATACTCCTGGATACTTCATAGTTAGTTTGCTGCCTAGGTTACCATCAATCCATTCAACCGATGCATTTTCATAAGCATATGCTCGTTTTGTAACTAAATTGTAGACATCCTTACTCCAATTCTGAATTGTTGTATATCTTATTTTGGCCCCTCTTTTAGCAATCAATTCGACAACGGCAGAATGTAGTGACTCTGATGAATAAACTGGTGCGGTACATCCCTCTATGTAATGAACTTCTGCGCCTTCATCAGCAATGATCAATGTTCTTTCAAATTGTCCTATATTTTCGGCATTTATTCTAAAATACGCTTGTAGTGGCAAATCTACCTTTACATTTGGCGGTATATATATGAAAGAACCCCCAGACCAAACAGCACTATTTAGGGCTGCGAATTTGTTGTCCTCTGGAGGGATAACCTTTCCAAAATGCTTTTTAACTAAATCTGGAAACTTTTTGACAGCCGTGTCAGTATCTAAAAATATAACTCCCTGTTGCTCCAAATCCTCTCGTAAATTGTGATATACCGTTTCTGATTCATATTGTGCACCTACACCTGCCAAGAACTTTCTCTCTGCTTCCGGAATACCCAGTTTTTCAAATGTATTTCTAACTGATTCTGGAACATCCTCCCAGTTTTTACTTTGCTTTTCAGAAGCTTTAGCATAATAGTAGATATTTTGAAAATCAATATGAGATAAATCACCACCCCAATTTGGCATAGATTTACTCATAAAAACGTCATAAGATCTTAATCTAAAATCACGCATCCAGTCAGGTTCGCCTTTCATTTTGCTAATTTCCTCTACAGTGCCCCTAGAAAGACCCTTTTTACTCAAATAGACATAAATCTCGGTTGAATCCTTAAAGTCATATTTACTATAATCCATATCCAATTCTTTTGCGGTCATAGTGTTCATAACGGCGTTATTGATTATAAATATTTTTGTTAAAAAATATTCAAAACAATCAAATTTATATAAGCATAGGTCGATTTGGTTCAAAATAGTTAGTTCGGCCTAACTAAATCAATAGATGAATAAAAAAGTAATCAATATATTCCCACTAAAAAAGTCTCCTTATATATGCAAATTGATGGTAATGTAATAATATGCGATTCAATTGATGAGAAAGGTATAGGAATTCTAAGAAATTCGGGTTTAAAAGTAGAATATTCACCTGAAATTTCTAATCAAGAGCTAATCTCCAAGGTAAAAGACTATGATGTAATAATAGTACGCAGTAGAACAAAGATCACAAAAGAAGTGATAAATAATGCCATTAAGGTAAAAATTATTGCTAGAGTAGGAGTCGGATTAGATAATATAGACACTATAGAAGCACAAAAGAAAAACATAGAAGTAATGAATGCCGGTGAGGCATCTGTAAATGCAGTCTCAGAATTGGTATTAGGATTTATGTTCTCATTGAGTAGAAATATACCTACGGCGAGTAATGCTACCAAACAAGGTAAATGGATCAAAAAAGATCTGATGGGAGCAGAACTTAAAGGAAAGTATCTAGGTATAATCGGTTTGGGAAAAATTGGAAGAAACGTAGCGAGATTGGCCAGAGGGTTAAGGATGAATTTAATAGGTTATGATGTAGTTCCAATTGATAAGAACTTTGTACAAGAAGTTTCACTTATTACTACAGACTTGAAAACCCTGATAGAGAGTTCAGACTACATTACCTGTCATGTGCCGTTTACGCAACAGACACGACATCTAATTAACAAAGAAATGCTCTCAGTAATGAAAAATGGCTCATATCTGATAAATACATCAAGAGGAGAGGTAATTGATGAACAGGCACTTGTAGATTGTCTAAAGAATAAAAGAATTGGTGGTGCTGCTTTGGATGTCTATGAAACAGAACCGCCCACAAACAAAGAGTTGTTAGAACTGGACAATTTAATTTGCACCCCACATATTGGTGCTCAAACTAAAGAAGGACAAGAATTAGCATCAACTGTAATCGCAGAAAAAATAATTCAAAGGTTATTAGAAGATCAAGCAGATAACCAATCAACATAATCTAAATGTAAGATACTTTGGTAACGGCTTAGTTCATTGCATTGATTTTCAGTTTGTTTTAACATCCACCACTTTTATTATAGGTATCTCACAAACAAAATGAACAATTGAAAATTACCTTCTCTGTTTTTAAGCATAATGTATAATTTTCTATTTATATGTATAAAGAATCAAGTAATTGCGACAGTTTTAATTTTGGAAGACAAACCTTGGACTATTTTGACATTTTCAGGTTTAGTATTAAAATATTTTGATAGTGCCTTAATTATTGCCTTATTGGCTCTACCGCTAATTGGTAACTCATTTATTATAATGTTGATTTCACCATTACTTTCATCTACGTGGATATATTCAATCGAACTGAATTTGACTTTAACAAAGAAAATTCTAGTCATTAAAGCACTCTGAGTATATAAAAATAAAATAGCATAATCAATATAAAAGTAGAGGTATAGTTCATTTATAGGCCTCTTGAACTATACCGCTAAAGAAATTATTCTTTCTTGGGAAGATGTCCTTAATTTAGCAAAAAAAATAACAGATGAAATAAAAGATACAAAACTAGTCAATTCTACTAAAGACCTTGAAATAATTGCCATCGCAAATGGAGGAATAATACCCGCAGCAATAATTTCATACTTTACAAAGTTCATGCCAATTAACATATTTCCGATACTAGATAAGAAAGTTATTCGATACAAAATACCAACTTTAAATCCAAATAAAAGCTACTTACTAATAGATGAAATATACGATACTGGAAAAACGGTTGAGATAGTAGAACACTATCTAAAAGGTATTACTTATTTAAAAATATTCTTGTTAAAACGATATGAGACAGATTCTTTGCTAGGAAATCACATATACGGTAAAATACTTAATGATCCGCGTTGGGTGGTTTTTCCTTGGGAAAAGCAAACAAATTATTAGATTATTTGAGTGCATCCAATAGATCTTTTCTGAATGATCTACGAGCGTGATTCATATACAAATAAAAAACTGCCATGACAAAGCTTGATATTCCACCTATTATAAAAATAGTATTTAATGTAACTAATGCAAAGATTGCAATAATCAAGGTTATAAATATAAAAATTAAAGATATTTTCTTTAATTTGTTCATAATAATATAAGATGATGTTACACTGGTATAAATAGATCTAGCGACAGTAATTAATTTTTCAGATAAATAATTAAGGTTGATTTCAAAATAATCATTAGACATTAGATACAAAAAGACAAATCGAACTACACAATTATTATTATTATTATTAAAAAATATTATAAGGTAGAAATATTATTTAATTTTAAAATTCCAAGTAACAGGCATGTTATTTCCATACTGTCAAAAAATATGTTACTAAATATGTCTCTGTGTTAGAGTTAGCAAGTGTATCGATCGTCTCATGCTATTAAATTATGAATAAAATGTTCTATTAATTCTTACTACAATCATATCAAAAATCAAGTAAATCTAATGGCAAATTTTGAGTATTAAATCATACGGATCTAGAGGATTGTTTGCTTTTTCTTCTTTTTAACAATATCCAGGCAGCAACAACTCCCAAAAGTACAATTGCACTTAGTATTATTCCATAAAGCGTCAGAGTAAAAATTAATCCATAAGTTTCAGATATAGCGATGTTAAATACTGCTCTCTCACAATTGCAATTTGCATTCTCTGACAGAATAGTTCTTGTCGGAGGCATTGTATCTGATTCATCAGGTGGGGCCATTCCTTCGTTTAGTATACTAAGTACGACTTGATAATTACCATTCTTCTCAAATGTAAATGGAATCTCAAAGTCTCCAATTGCAAGATTAGTCCAAGGGAATATAGATATTCTCTCTCCAGTTGTCGAATAAATTTCAACCATGACATTAACGTTGTAAACATCATTACCGTTTTTATCTTGTATACTAAACATGATGTTTGCAGGTTCATTAGGTTTAGCATATTCGGGTCTTAACTCCTGATCGATAAAATATTTGTTACCAATACCCATGCTCTCACTGTTATAATATGAGACACTAGTAAAATGAGCATTAACTGGAATAGGCAAGTCAAATACTGGAAAATTGAAAAAAAATAATAGAATAGTTGCCATCAAAAAATAAATTGAATTAATTCTAGTTTCACCATTATGATTCTAATTATAGAATAGAGTAAATACGATCGTTTCTATATTTCCTACTTGTGTGAAAACTTGACGTTAGAGTTATTATCTCGGGAAGATACATTGGAAGTCTTTAATGATTTTAGATTGATATTTGTATAAAATATGTTAATTACTACAAATATCATGCTACTAAATAGTATTAATCCCAATCCCAAGTGTGCTGTAACCAAGTCAGCGTGTAATTTTTCATTGATAACAATAGCACCTAGAGTTATTTGACCTATAACAGATGCAGCAGCTACAATTGAAGAAATCTTTGTGGATTTGAGAGAATTGTTCCCTCTTAATACAAAGGCCATAGTCAAAAACACCAAAAGTCCAGTAGTAGCAGCAACTGTTCTATGAATATATTCTATCAAAAACTCATAAGAAGGAACCAAACCCTGTGGACACAATGGCCATTGAGGACATGACAGGCCTACACCTGTTGAACTTACATATCCACCAAGTGTCATCAACCCAAATAAAACACATAGCGTCCCTATTGAAAAGTACTGAAGGAAATTATCGTAATTCATTTGTAACAGATAATCCTATTTCAAAAAAAAGGTTATTGAACGGTGATCAAGCCTTTCATGAATGGGTGAACGGTGCAGTAGTATTGATATTCTCCCGCCTCTAGTGAAGCAGTATCAATCTCTCCCGACTCACCGGCCATAATAATACTTGTATCAAACAATTGAGCCGCATTCGCATCCTCTGGTCCAGAACCACTGGTTACAGTATGTGGTTGTGCATCCTCATTTGTAACAGTGATTATATCTCCTTTGGATACTGGGAGTGAGTCTGGAGCATACGCGGGATTGCCAGGAGTCGATGCGCCTACAGGAATCGATATCGCTGTAGATGAAGCCGCAGCAGGAGTTGAGGATGTAGCACCTGTGGAGTCTGGAGGTGTACCAGATGATGGCAAAGCAGCTGAATCAGGTGTTCCGGGGGTAGGGGCCGATGGAGGAGGCGCGGAAACTGGTGGAGGAATACTTGCAGTATCTTCCCAGTAAACTATTGTAATAAATCCCAAGACTATGAGAGGGATGATAATAATTATCAGCCCCTTCATAAATCGCGCGGGTGATGTTCTAGTGATGTGGGTCTCGTCGTGCGTAGTCATAGTAATATTCAACTCCTTGTCCTAATTCGAATGGATCCCTTGGATCTGCAGGTTTACCAAACATTGCGGATTTTATCATGTTATACAGGAAGAGTATAAACGACGCTCCAATAGCCCATCCTCCGAAGCTAGCTATTTGGTTCATAATTATTAGCTCGGAAATTGGAAGATAATCCACAACTCTTCTGGGCATACCATACAGACCCAGTATATGCTGTACACCAAATATTAGGGCAATACCAACAAAGGTAAGCACAAAGTGGATCTTTGCCAGCCGCTGATCATACATACGCCCCGTGATCAAGGGAAATATATAGTAAATAAATCCAACAAACGCCAGCGTTATAGTTCCCATGATAAACAGGTGCATATGCCCTACAACCCAGTAACTATCGTGTGTTAAAAAGTCAAGGGGCATTGCAGTATTTACTACACCACCAGCTCCTGCAGAGAAAAAGAGCAAGATAGCTCCTACACTAAATAACATAGGAGCCGCGAACTTTATTCTTCCACCCCACATAGTTGCCAAGAAGTTAAACACGTGCATAGCCGAAGACGGTACAGCCGCCAAGGTCCCTACCATAAACACAGTCTTTTCGGTAAAACTCATACCTACTGCGAACATGTGATGGGCCCAAGATCCAAATCCGATCACCGCTATAACCACCAAGGCAATAACCCCAGAGTAATAGCTAAACAGAGGCTTCCTTGAGAATGTAGGAATCATCTCGTACATCATACCTATTGCGGGTAGGACGAAGATATAGACCTCTGGATGGAATGTAAACCAGAACAAGTGCTGATATGCAATTGGGTCACCACCCATTTCCGGATTAAAGAAGCCACTAACGCCCAATCTATCAGTATAAAGCATAACTAATGACGCGGCAAATGTAGGTATAGCTACAATGATCATTAATGATGTTACTAGTGTTGCCCAACTAAACAAAGACATTTTCATTAATGGAAGGTCGGGATGTTTCATTTTCAATATGGTAACGGTGAAATTGATGGCTCCAAGTACAGATGACAATCCCAGTAACTTTAATGCAACAATCCACATATCAGCAGCTGGACCAGGTGCCTTTAATGTAGAATATGGCGGATAAGCATTCCATGTAGTATCAGCAAACCCTCCCCAAAGTAAGAACATGCATGGTGGAATCATCCAGAAAGCAACAGCATTGAGCTTTGGCCAGGCCATATCTTTGTATCGGACCATAATAGGAATAAGGTAATTACCAGCACCTGCTCCAAATGGAATAAGCCACAAAAACAGCAATGTTGTTCCATGGACTGTGAAAAAACGTGCAAAATCTGCTTGGCCTTCGAAGATCTGTATACCTGGAATAAATAATTCAGCTCTGATAGCCATAGCTAAACCACCTCCAGCAAACAGTGCCACCATCGAAGCTATGATATAAAGTAGACCGATATCAGTATGGTGAGTTGAAAATATAATCTCCCACATGGGACGAGGTTTTTTTAATTCTAGAACCATTTTGTTACGATAAACACCCCTATAACCATAAAATCGAAATATGTCTATAAAAGTATTTGGATTCAGTCTGTGAGTATTAAATATAAAAGTATAAAAAAAAGTATTAATATAAGGAAAATCTTGAGAAAAAGGCTATTTTTATTATAAATCTTACACTTTAACTATTTAAAAAAAGGAATTTACTGTACCGTTAGAGTACCTGTCATAAATGGATGAACGGTACAGTGATATGGATGTTCTCCTGCGTCTATGGTTGAGGTATTGATGTCGGCCGTTCCTGCAGGCATGATGATACTAGTATCAAATAGTTGGCCAGCGTCAGCATCACCCGGCGAGGCACCACTGGTGACGGTATGAGGAGCAGTGTCGTCATTGGAGACAGTAATTATTTCACCCTTTGATACGGTTAATGTAGCTGGAGAATAAGCAGGATTTCCAGGAGTTGCAGCACCTGCAGGGATAGACAAGGTTACAGAAGATCCGCCTGCTGAAGTTCCATTACTAGCGCTTGCTCCTGCTGCAGTTGTAGCATTAGATGCATTACCACTAGTAGCATTATTACCATCCTCTGATTGGGTTATGTTGCCTGGCTCGACGACTCTCATAGTTCCTGTTCCTGAAGAACCCACTTGACTTCCACCTGGCGCTATGACAGTAGCAGTGCCTGTACCTTGAGAAATAGTAGGTTCAGACTCTGATTGAGTGGTAGCAGTCGTGTTTCCAGTATTTGGTTCCACAAACAATCGCGCTCTCATATCTTGGTGAAGCAGACCGCAGTACTCTCTGCATTCAATTAGATATTCACCTGGCTCATCAAAGATATTCCACATTGTATTAACTCGACCCGGTACTGCATCCATCAGCATTGCAAAATCAGGAATATTAAAACTATGAATGACATCAGATGAAACTATTTCAAATCTATAAGGTATACCCTCTTTTACATGAAGTTCGTTGATTTCTTGAGTGCCATCAGCATGTTGAAATGACCAAAACCATTGTTGACCTACCACTCTTATAGACTCGGAATTAGGTGGGGCATACTCTAATGCATGTTCAACATTCCATGATTCAGCTCCTACCCAGATCAAAATAGCAACTACAACGCCAATGAATACCCATTCTGGAGTACCGTGACCCACTAAATTTTACCCCCAGTGTTATTATTTAGATTCTTAAATCTTGGATGAGACTCCCTAAATCGCCATGATATATACACATTCAAACCCTGTACCACGGCTCCGACAATAAATGCTGCGACCATCATTCTATAAAACAGACCCCAAATTTCTACTCTTCGTATTACAGTTTCACCCCCTTCTGCAGCAAAAGCTATTTCAATTATACTTTGTACACCTATGACAGCCATAGAACTAAAAATAAAAATCAACAACAATTTGTTAACAGAGGAAAAAGCCATAATTCTTAATCTCCACTCTCTTTGGATTGGTAAATCTTTCTGTCATTTAAGGTTTTTGCTGAACCTTTTTTTGAGAATTTATTAGAATTTCGTTTAAAAATAATATGATTAAAGAAAGATGATAAATCAAAACTAGAATTCAGTTAGAAAGCGTTTCATATTCAAAATATTTAATCCACATAATGTCAGACAGTCTTCATGACTTTTTAACACACTAATGGATGCATTAGGAACTTGAACACTATATACCGAAGAGGGCTTGATATTCATAGCAAGCGATATGGCAGCCTTTATTGGATCCAAATGAGAAATAAAAAGGATATTTTCATTTTTATGTTTCTTAACCATTTCTTGCATTAAATGACGGATCCTTTCTCTAACAGAACCAAAAGACTCTACCTCAAATTCGAGCAGAGAGTTTTCATTATCGTTATCAGAATAGAATTTTGCAAAGAGATCACCATGTGCGGAAATTACATCGTCATAGTATAATCCTACAAGTTTCCCTAATTCTATCTCAAATAATCTTTCGTCTAATTCAAATGTCAAGCCCAGGGCCTTTGAAGTAATTTCAGCCGTTTCTACTGTTCTAATCACAGGACTAGAATAAATTTTGTGAATAGGAATAGACTTTAATAGTTCACTGCTTTGACTCACTTGCTCTCTTCCGATGTCTGTTAAGTGAGATTCAAGATTTCTTCCTACAAGCAACCTTTTGACATTATTGTATGCCTGGCCGTGTCTCATAAAAATAAGAAGCGACATGATGTAATGGAAATATATTAAAAATTATTTCACTATTAAACTATTCATATATTTTTGTAAATGAATTTCATAGATATTATTTCTTTATTGGGCTAAAGAATCAAGCTTTTATGTAGAAGGATGATATCAATTGATTGATTAACAACCAATTTTGTACATGGAGTAAACATTATTATTGTAAGAAAAACTCATAATTACAAATACCAATAAGCCATCAATAAGACATACATTTAATTAATCAGAAAAGCAATCTAGACATTTATGTTTAAAGAAATAGATTAGCACCATCGCTTTAAAAAGGCCTAAGTTCTTATTATCTATGTTACCATTCTGATTAAAATAGAAATTCAATTAGAAAATTTTAAGATGGGAGGCGCTATTAAAAGACTACAATATCTATAGTCAAAATGAGGAATGTTCTCTAAAACAGATTATAAATTTTTTCGGTTTTATTCAATGGGCAGTAGGCGCCAATCTTGATTTGTTTGAAATCGATAATTGCAAAATCCAGGAACAATATATATACCCAATTCGTTGTCAAAATTTTCTTCTTATGGCTGATATAGGTGTTAACTTAGGTAAATAAAAATTGAACCTTCGTCAAGATCGGTTTTACATCTTTAGAATATATGTGCTTTAATATATCAGGATACAATAGAAGCATGTAAACATGAAAATTGGAATTATTGGTGGAACAGGTGGCATGGGTGAAGGTTTTGCCTTAAGATGGTGCAATAATCATGACATTATATTGGGTTCAAGAGATAAACAAAAGGCTCAGAGTGCGGCAGACAATCATCTCAACACAATAAAAAACACAAGCATTTCAGAAAAATTGAAGGGGAGTATTAAAGGTGATGATAATTTATCAGTAGCTAAAGACAGTGAAATATTAATCCTTTCAATCCCCTATGAGAATATACAAAGCACCTGCAAGGACATTGAAAACATCATAAGTGACGACTGCATAGTAGTTTCACCTATTGTGCCTATGAGTAGAAATCAAGATGGTTTTTATTACATTCCATTCGTCGATGGAAAAAAATCAGCCGGGACTCTGGTGGCCGAAAATCTCCCAAATTGCAATAAAATCATTTCTGCATTTCATACAATTTCAGAAGTAAAATTAAAGAATATAGAATCCTCATTAAATGTGGATACGTTTATTTGTACAGACAACAAAGATTCTTTGCAGATTCTTAATGGTTTAATATCAGAAATAGAAGGTCTCAGATCAATATACTTAGGGCCCTTATCGCTATCTTATCAAGCGGAAGTTATGACCCCTATGATCTTAAATGCATCCAAACAAAACAAATTAAAACATCCTGGCATCAAGCTAGTATAAAGATAATTTTTAAAATGGATTTTGATAAAATAGACAAGAGAATAAGAGATAGGGAGAGACGTAAGGAATGGATGTTCCCACTTGGAATATTATTCATTGTAATGGCAACTATAATTTTGATTAGAAACCTTATTTTAATTTCAACTGAATTAGGAGCAGATTTTTTTGTAGATAATTTTTTTAATTCAGAGATAACAAACGAAAAATTTGCAATAGCCATGTATGGAATTGGTTTGATTCTTATTTATTTTGGAAAAAGAAAGAGGAAGGACAATTATCCAATAGATAGCTAGAGGAAATCAACCTTTGTCTTTGACAAATTTTTCAATTTTATCCATCGATTTATTCAAGATTTCTTCTTGTGGAAGATAAACGATCCTAAAATGCCCTGTTCCCATTGCACCAAATCCTGATCCGTGTACTGTTAGAACCCCTGTAGAATTCAACAACTCTATTACAAACTCCAGATCATTCTTCCATTTATTTTTAAGATCAATCCGAGGGAACATATAAAATGCGCCCCTTGGTTTGGAACACTCGAGGCCTTCTATTTCATTTATGCGTTTAAAGACCAAGTCCCTTCTATTCTTTAACTTTTGTACCATGATGGGTAAATGATCCTGCGGACCATTTAATGCAGAATTTGCGGCTATTTGAACCGGAAAGTTTGACGCAATTCTAACCCGAGCGAGTTTGAAAATATTCTGTCTCAATGGATCGAGTTGCCTTGAATTGTTATTCATGCATATATACCCACACCTTAACCCAGTCATTAAATATGTCTTTGAAAAGCCGTTTAGTAGAATAACTGGTGCATCCTTTGCCATATTACCTATTCCATTAAAATTCTCGTCAAATACTATCTCATCGTAAATCTCGTCACAAATAATATAGAGATTATTTTCGGCAGCTATATCAACTATTGATTTTAGACTCTTATAGCTAAAAACTTCGCCAGTTGGATTATTAGGATTAATAATACAAATGGCTTTAGAGTTTGATGTAATTTTTTTTCGTATGTCATCTAGGTTTGGAGTACCATCATCATATATGGCGAATTCTGATATGCTGCCACCGTAAAATTTTGCATATGAAGAGTAAGGCGGATAGTAAGGTCCAGGCAAAAGCACTTGGTCACCATCCTCCACAATTGAACCCATAACCATATCTAACCCTTCAGATACCCCATTTGTAACCAAAACATCCTCTGGGGCCAGATCAAGTCCCTTCTTCTCCTTTTCTTTCCTTACTATAGAATTTCGGAGTTCAGCCCAACCTTCAGAATCAGTATAATAATCATTGTCATTTGCTAGTGCGTCAGCTAGAGCCCTTTTGATATGTTCAGGAGTTTTGAAATCAAAAGCGACAGGATCACCTATATTTAGATACATTATTTCTTTACCCGTCTTTTCATATTCTCTCGCATGAAGCATCACATCTCGTATTGCATATTCGACACGACTAATCCTATCGGATACTCTCATTGACCATCTAGTTCCACTAATAACATAAAGTGATTTAATATTTGTATTTTATTAATACTAAAAGATCTTGGGCAGGTGTATGATAACATACGTCTTTTGACAGGTTACAAACCACAATCTTAATACTTTCCTTGATCTATTTTCTATATAGAATAATGAAGTTGAACCTATATTTGATAAACCAATCATAATGGATTTTAAACAAATGTTTCAATGGTGATGGTGAAGAGCAATTACTTGTAATGAAGAACTGTAAATGAGTCTATAAGAGTATACACAATCATCATCATTTGGTTTGTGAACGATTTTTGGAATTCATAAATATCTGCTTTTCATATTCAATATAAACTTGAATCAAAAATCTATAGATTTCTTCAATAACTGACGAATCGAAATTCATATCCTTTGAATAATTTGTAACTTTTGTAATTATATTGTTAATTCGAACTTGATCCTCGACGTTGGAAATATTTTTTTTGAATTTGACCGCTTGCTTAACATACTTTCCTCTTTTAACTAATAGCGAAACAATTTCTCTATCAATCAGATCTATATTTTCTCTAATCTCTTCTAGAGATGAACACTCTTTTATAGCCAATAAATATTGAATAATAAAAGCAATTTAAATAATTAACAACAACAAAATATCAGTTTTCGATTGGCATAATGGTAATGGATATAGATATAAACATTGTTATCAATATTATATCATGATCAATATTAAGAAAGTAAAATTGATGATTAGAAAATGCATTTATGAAGAAAATACAGACGCTAAAATTAAACTTTTCATCCGAATAAATAATTTACTTCCCAAAGAACTGAGAATAGAATCTCCTACAATGATTACAAAAGACTTTATAGACAAGGGATTATATAGTTTAGAGGTTAAACTCGAAAGTAAATTACAATCAACCACCATATCATAGTTGAAAGCTAATTATTTGATGATGATGATGCTCGACTGCTGAAAATATAGAATCGAGTACCTAAGTTTGATTTACCTTTTTGATATTAGAAACTTTTCTTTTTTTGATTATGGTATTTGATGAAAAGTATAACAAGGATGGCAGAGATGTTTTGAATCTTCATTTTAGTTATATTGATTTAGAAAGATCACAAGTATATTGTTATGAATTGCAGTACACAAAACAAAATTGCTGCATTAGTCTAAATGTATTTAGAGGTGATGGAGAATTCTATGCAATACCATAGCTATTCCAATTTCTCACTATATTTCAGGTTTATTTTCATAGTCTTGTTCCTAGATATAATATTTTTGGCTACAAGAATTGAAGAATATTCTGTAGCGGAAATCTCAGGTTGCTAAAATTAGTCTGAATGTTGTTAATCGCATTACCAAGCATTACTAAGTGTGGATATAGCATATACAACCGTTACTTCAATATTTAATATCTTTTTTAGTAGGTCTTGCAGCGACATTAATCGCATTAAGGATAATCAAAAGGATTAGAAATGATATTAGAATAGTCTTGACAGATTTAGAATGACATTAATATATATAAAGAGAGATACATAAACTTAGTAACCTTCTTTACAATAAATAGTTTCTCAATTGTCAAAATCAAGTTAACAAATTTAATTCATTAATTTGATGGTCAAAGGACTTTTGTTTTTCGCAGGCACTTACTTAAATTGTCAATAAAATTAAGATGAATCCAAATGTTCAAAAAAGGATAAGAACAAATAAGGTTTGAATATCATGGGTCAAGCCTAATGATCTTTTGAATAGTAATTTATCGAAATTATATAAAAGTCGAATTGAAGTATAATTCTCCTCTATGTTCTAAATAGTAGAAATTAAGCCAGAATATAAATAACGTGCGATTCTATTTTTCTTGTGGAAGTACCAATTGAACAGATTTTACAAGATTTTGCAGTTATAATGATAATCGCCTCTGTAATGACACTAATTTTTTACAGATTAAAACAGCCAATAGTAATTGGGTTTATAGTTGCAGGGATAATAATCGGACCACATACTCCACCGTTTAGTCTTATCCATAACTCTGATGTACTTAACTTGTTTGCCGAGATGGGAGTAATACTTTTGCTATTCACAGTAGGTATGGAATTTCCAATTCAAAAATTAAGAAAAATTGGAAGAAAGGCAATAATAATTGCTACAAGTGAAGCATTAGGAACATTAGCTATAGGTTTCTTTACTGCTCAGGCGCTAGGACTTGCATTTTATGATAGTTTGTTTATAGCTCTTGCGATATCTGTAACAAGTACAGTAATTGTCATGAGAGTATTAGGGGAACTCAACATGATGAAAGATGAATCGGCAACATTAATTCTTGGAACGGCAATCATCGAAGATATAATTATAATATCATTGTTGGCAATATTCCAATCCTCTGGGGTAAGTGGCGATATTTCGGTCAATGAAATAATAATATCGGTTGCTATAACTATAGGGTTTATTGCAGGCATTTTGGTGGTAGGATCAAAAATTGTTCCCAAACTGATCGATATTGTCGCAAGAACCAATCAACATGATGTTTTGATTGTGGCTGCAGTAGGTGTCGCCTTTGGATTTGCTTTCATATCATTTCAATTGGGCATTTCAGTTGCGGCCGGTGCATTCTTTGCAGGTGTTTTGATTGCAGAGTCAAGATCCCATGCAGTCACAAGTGTGCTAGCTACACCCGTAAAAGATATTTTCGCAGCATTATTCTTTGTATCGGTAGGCGCATTGATGGACTTTAAGCTTATCCCAATTTTCATCGTTCCAGCTTTAATACTGATAGGGGTTTCAATTGGTGCAAAATTCGTGACGGTTTATTTATCATCAAGACTTCAAAAAGTCAATAACCTAACATCGGCTCGTACAGCAGTTGGATTATCTTCTTCAGGTGGTGAAATAGCTCTTGTAGTGGCAAAGGGCGGAATAGATACGGGCGCAGCTAGTGCTTTTATATTACCAATGATAGGCACCATGACAATAATTACCACTTTTATTTCACCGTATGTTATAAAGTATGGTTGGAGATTCACCGAAAGACTACGAAAAAATCAAAACAGTAACGACAAAAATTCTCCCTCTGTTATATCATAATTTAATTGTAGACTATATTTACTAACAGAATTGTTTGGTAGATTTATTTAATATCTAATAAATAAGTTGATCGTTCCTATCACAGTGTTGTTTTAAACATATTGCAAATCCAACATGACCGCAGTCATCAGTATCACAGGTCATGCACCAGGGCATGCTCTGTCTATAACCTACAATTACGGATTGACAAATACATTTATCATACAAAATTACATATTTATTCTCAAAGAAATCTTTTACAATAATTAAGCACTCACGTGATGTTCTATTTTCAGCCATTAACCATTTCATAAATTCCATGGTGCCTAGATCAAGGGTCGACAACTCATGATCTTTTTCAATTAGTTGGGATTTTCCAGACAATATGACCTTATCTTTCCTTTCCAACCACACTCCGCCGATAAGGGTATTAAAGATATCTATGATATCGAACTCAAGAAATAATAAGATTGTTTATATATTACCTTTACCGCAAAGCTTTAGTAATTTACACGAAAATTAGCAATTACTATACAAATTAGACTGAAGGGGAAGTAAGAGAATTTAAATTTTAGATGAATTCGTGCCTAGCTCATTAAACTTTTCACATTGAGGACATTGCAATACAATGTTCAAATCCTTGTGACTAGTATTCAAAAGTTGGACTATTTGCTCTAAATGAATATTTTTTACGAGTACAAAACCACAATTCCCACAAAGATATGAAATTCTAGAGGATGGGATATCTTCATAATCATCTCCATTGAAATATGGCGATTTTACTGATGTTTGTCTAAAAACAGCCTTATGATCATAGGGCTCAGGAATAATCTTGCACATTATTTCAGTCATCAAGGCTAATATGGATTCCAATCTTATATAAATAAGAATAGTTTTTCACAGTTCTACTCATAAATCTTTTTCAATGGATATATGTATCATGTAGAGATTAACAATCAGGTTATTAAATGAAAAAAATTTTTATATAAATAGCTACAAATATAATTAAATCATCCGAGTCTATTAAGATGTAGTTACGAAGAATATTCACAATGGATAAATTTTTAATTGAATAGTATACTTGTGTTTTTTGAATTGTTTAGGGTACTAAAGTAAGTTACAAACGATCTTCTCGCCAACCCAAGTTGAGAAGTACCGAAACGAAGTTTTGGATTATAATAGATGACCGCTTTTCAGTTGACTAACTTTAACTTATCAATAGCCACAGTATTCTAGAGATTGTCTAACCATATCCATTTTGCTATCTCTTACATAGTATCTTATTTGATTTTTTGAATATCAATGAACTATTTACCTTGTCGGAAAGATTTGTTATTTTTTTTGATAGAGATTATTGTTTAACAGGACGTCATTATTAACATGATGGTTAAAAAGATAATCCAGTACTGCTGCACAAAGACGTCTAAAAAATAAGCAATTCAAAGGGAAACAATAAGAACAACAAAGAGTGTTATCTTTTTTCGTCCAAACCAATTATTGCCTCCCCTGAATGATCTTATCTAGTTCATTACTAAATAACAGGTATTCTATTTAGATAAAATTTTCATCATATTTAATTATTGTCAAGATTCTCATATTCTCAATTAGCAGATTCCCGTATCCTTATCTAGGAATTACTTAATAAAATGAATCGTAAAATTCTATTTTTTATTCAATACAAAATGAATGTAGTTAAATTAACCCAGCCATCAGTTCGTTTCTTCAAACTTATATACTAAAAGATCACATATTATACCTCAGTTATCCCACATCTCCACAGAAAACAATGCACCACCAGGGGATAGGGTAATTTTGACTAACTAAATTTAAATTTAAGCATGTAATAGACAAGTCGATAATTGAGCTTTATCAATTTAGACGTAAAAAAGACAATGTTTCAATATACATCATAGCAGTTATTTGACCCAAAGGCATTTCTTACCTTTATATACTTTTTAACGGCGTCAAAATTGTTTCAACTATATTTCAAATAATGTTAAAAACTAAGTCAAATCCTGTTCAAAAACACTTGATTTAAAAAACTTCTTGTGTTCTATATAGATCCACTATGTCTTTTCAGGGTTATACTAATAATTTAGAATCAAGTCTTTTATATTCTTTTTATCATATCTATTATGACTATTAATAATAGTCTTAAAATAAAAATAATAGCCGATTATCTGTCTAGTGTAAAACGAGAAGACATTGCTAAAAAAAATGGAATCAGCACTGGTTCCGTGTCGGCCATAGCAGACGAATTTGAAGAAGAAATACCAGATATTCACAAGTTAAGAACAATGATGCTAAAGTTAAATTCAACAGGAATAATCCAAAGTTATTTTATCATGGTATCAGGTTACATAACTACATAAAGAATCAGGGTTTAACGGAAGCAAAAGCTGAATACATTTTGGAGATATTGCAAGAATATGCATTCAAAAAGAATTACAATATTTCACAGCTATTCGACGCAATCATTAATGCGTTTAACATAGCAGCAAAGTGGGGGACTGATCTAGACCATTTAGAGCAACATGTGCATAACAAGGAAATAGTACTTCAAGGAATAGAATCGCTGACAAGAAAACGAAAAAACGACAGCGAATATTTGTATTACAAACATAATATAAAATTAGCAGAAATTCAAGAATATCAAAGAAACAAACCTACCCTTCAAAAATTCATGAACTTGATAAATGAACTTGATATAGAAAAAAGTAGAAGCAAATTGTTAGAAAATCAAAACAAGACACTCAAATTTGAACTTCATAAGAAAGAGATCAAAAATGAAAGGTTAAACCAACTTCTAACAAAAAAAGTGAAAAGGATGATGGTTACGATTTGGAAAATAATATGGAGACATCCTAAATTGACCTCTTTTAGAATTTAGAATGAATATAGTATCTCATCACATTATAATAACTTGAGAATAAAGACTATGATCATCTATATCCTTTCTACTAGTTTACACCTCTTGTTTGTATTGCAATTTGAAAAGTTATAAAAATCTCTCCAAAAAATATCTATTGACAAAGTATAACATACAAAACATCATCATTTTTTTCAATCTGACATTTTTTGATATTGAAAGTACAAGGTGTGTTTTACCCTATATCAAATTATCAGTAATGTATAAAGATAAATTAACCCGAATTTTTATTTAATGTGAAAATCAGTTGCTGATTAAAATTGAAAACAATGGCAACAGCCTTTTTAATCAATGTTTGTAAATAAGTAACATGACTTATTACGAAGTTAGAGCAAAACCCAAAGAGAATATCCATGAGCTTCGCTATGACATTGATCACGGTATGATTCATACTTTAATACCTTTTGGAAAGTCTTTACAATATAGCTTAGAAAACGCTAAAGTGGATAAAGATAATAACGCGATTTGGATAGAAGAAGACTATTGTTCTCCCCCATTGGCAATGGAACGCCAAGCGGTACTTGATCGGTACTTTAATGATATCGAAGTGCAAGTTATTGAATCTGAGCAGGAAGGCTGGAATCGAATAAAGGATAAGCAATCACTTTGGGATGTGGTAAAATTTCCAAATCCCTCTTGATTTGATAATATGGATTTTTTGGTCTATATATTTATTTTCAATTTTCTATTCTTCTAAAGTAACCTGAAGCGTTGATTATGTTTTCCTTCTCATCATTCAAGACCTCATCGGTACGATTAATTGCAGAAATAATAGTAAAGTGATTATCGTTACCAAGTCCTAAGTACAGATAATCACATGTGATGTAGTTTTTGGCGAATCAACTATAGAATGATAACCAGATATATTTTTAGATCAAGATCTCTCATTGAAACTACCAAACCCAATTCATCAACGTCAGGTAAAGTTACGTTCACCTCATGATCATCTTCATCAATTTCATTTATTTTAAGAGCATGAATATTTATAAGAAGATTATACGTAATTCGAGAATCGATTAATTTTGATTTATATAGAATATCATTAGATTTGCCTAATTACATTAAAGTCTAAATTTGAAATAATCTATCAGATAAGAAATTTAAAACATTTGTACAAAAATGTATAGGAGCGAACAAATGGATACTGAATGTAGAAAAAATACATGAATAGTTTTAAAAAAAGAATCTGCAAGCATGAGTCACCTGATCTGTTATTGTTTGAACATCTTAATTAAGAAGAACCGATTCTAGTAAAAATAACAGATTATTACATCGACTTAAACTGATAAAAGAAATTCAGGTGAAAGTTGGTTACACGAGTTAAACCATATTATAATAGATACTGGCTCAAAATCTTAATGAATCGGACATATGTATAAAAATATATATTCTTGAAAACTATATCATCCTTTTTAAGGTAACAATATGCATTAGTTAAAGAATTCATAAATTTATATGCTCAGACCACGATTGATTTATACCAAAATGTCAAACATATTAAATCAAGCGGAAGCATCAACACCGCTTTATCAAAAAAAGATGCGAGAATGTACTATATGTAGTAGTGCAGGGTTTCCTCATCAGTTAATAACTTTCCAAAGTATTGGAGAAGATTCAGTAACAGGCAAGACCATTTGGAAACCAATCGATGAAAACGGTAATGAACACAAACACAAGTCTAACAATCAAGAATTTAAAAAATCAAGTTTTCAAAGAAAAAAGGTGGTAGATATTGCAGCAGTCACAGATATTCAAGAGGCAAAAAAATTACTTGCACAAGGATGGGAATATAAAACATCATACCCAGCTACAATATCAAACATCCCACACTTTATACTAATTAAGAGAGAATAAGATCTACTATGAATTAGAGATCATGTATGTCTATGGGATTAATCCTTTTTATTTAGTTGCGAATAGCCAAGTTTGTTTACATATAGAATCATTCAATAAATATTACGCTTTTTAGCGTATCTATTTCATACTCAAGTTCTTAAAATTGACGACAGACTATTGATATCTTAAAAGAAAACTATATTTATAAAAGGAAACAGAGTTAAAGATAAAGATTTGAATTAACTATTTAAAACTATTTCAAAGCTGTATCTATCAGTATCAAAAAAAGGCATTAATAAAAATAGTCTGTCTTATAACGATATAGAAAGATGTCAAAACCATAAGAACCAAAAAGCTCTGAAAAAATAATAAAGATTTTACAATCGTAAAATGGAAATCATAAAATATTCAACTAGAAATGAGGTATGGAAAAAGAAAGCCGCAAGATGGCAGCAATGGCGTATTACCTCATTTCTAGGTAAAATGCACATCATCAGTTTTCTTGCCTATTGGCCCAATGTTGTAGTATAATCTATTCAAAATGGTATATAACAATAGCACAAATCGAATAGATCAATAATAATTTAGGCGTAAGGAATCTTTTGCAATTTCTTGAAAAGAACTTACTGAACACGAGATTAAAATCGCATTACAACATTTATAGCGATATCTCCTAGGATCGAACTTTAGATTATAAAATATTTACTTTATATTTAGACGGATAATTTTACGTCCCGTGAAAAGATGAACCTGATAAATAATGATTCTTCTGATTTAATTCTAGAATTCTCTACTGGTATTGTTATTTTTTTATAATATGTAATAGCATTTAGATAATATCAAGAAATAAATTATTTCATCAGGCAGTAATGGACATCATCCTAGGGGCAAGAGCTGATAAGAAGCAAGATCTAAACCAGTTCGTTAACCCTACTCATATTCTCATAAATGTCCATCCGTCATCCCTACTTATCGATGTGCTGCCTCTAATAGCACCATGTGTGTAATCAACTTATATGAGATATTATTCTTTAATCTATCAAAAAATTATAGAATAAATCTTAAGAAGAATATTCTACTGGTGTTTCAGATGATAACCAATTTAAGAACCAAGCACACTATTGATTCCGTAGCCGTCGACTAATTACTTGCCTAATAACTTGGCATTTTCTATATCTGGCAATATCGTTGGAAATTGTCGATATTATTAAAAGATCTCAAAAAAAAGCAAACTTTCTCAGAAAAGTCAAGAAATCTCTTCTAGTTTGCTAAAGTCTCCAAATGTAACTACCGATCCAGGAGTAATAAGATTCATAAATTCCTGATACATGGCATCGCCGCTTTTATCACCTTCCATTGATTTCATAAATTCCTGAACATGTTTGGCATCCCGATAGAATTGAATTTCTAACCACACATCCTCGTCGTCAGCAGCAGAAGTGGTTTTTGCCAAGTTAACAAACTCCATCATGTTCTCTCTAGTATTTAGGTTATATACTTCAAATTTTAGCACCCCATGTTTCATAAAAAAATCATGAGAATGTTTGTTGATCTTTACTAACGCGTCATAATTTTTCTTGGGGGCACGGTATAGGAAAATTGCCACTTGAGCCCTAGACTCGTCAGTTCTTTTGTGCATGTTAACATTGTCCATTGTATCATGATAATTTGATCAAATAAAAGTACGTAAGGGAGTAAAAGTATACTAAATCTAACGAGTCGAAATTGATTATATAGCAATTGGTTATTGTAGCTATTCTATGTATATTAGAAATATTCCCAGAATAGATCTGTTCAAGAATTTATCTGATAACTTTTTTGATACGTATACTTTCTCCACTCACCAATGCTATAAAGCCAATACAAAAATAATCTATCGGATAGTAGACTACAATAAAAACAAGTTCAGAGCTGTTTTGTCTATTATAATCTCATAGAATCTATTCTATTCTTCATTTTAACAAATCAATAGTATATATCTGACCCCAAGTCAACTGGTTATGCTTTAACAATTGTACTGGTATCCATATTGATTACCAATAACTTTAGTTCAGTAACAAAAAAAGATCATTCCATAGTCGTTACAATATATGATCAAAAAAAAAGCAAGTTGAATGAAATTTGTAAAGGATCCAAAGCAAATAGATCAATTAAACATGCTATTTGATTTCCTATAAATATAAGAATTTGTAATTTTTGCCATGCACAAGTTGCTTTGGTCGTCAAATAAAATAATTTGAGTTAAAGAATAATCTAAAAAAGTAAACAACGTACAACATAGTTCGTTTCTGTTTTAGTTAGTCACTGCTTCATGTACCAAAGTGACACAGTTACAAAAAGCATGAAAGGCTAGTGTTGATAAAGCGGAGGAAAAACTTTACCTTTATCATTTAATCAAATAATATTTAATGGTTATCTTTGGAAATATTGTGTTGTATTACAAACTTTTTTTTAAAACTTTGGTGTCTGTTGTTGCTAATACTGAATTACCATCAACCTTGGGCTAAGTCTACTGCCTTGGCCGACCATTACGTTTAGTAATAGTTAATAAAGTTATCAGCATAATATTTGTTAAAAAGTCTTTTGGCTGAGCGGTAAATACGTTTTTCTTATTTCTATCACTTGAACTTATTTTTACTTTCTTGCTGTTACTATTAGATATCCTAATCTCAATACATTATCGGAAATAAAGTGTTCCAAAGTGTTGATATAATCTTCTTTAAAAGACTTTATTTTATTTTGACCATTTACATCTTTATCTTTCATGGCATCTATAACTTGAATCATAAAACCAGCTTTAGTAATCGTATCTTGCCAGTAGTGATTTGGACTTAAAATAGGAATATTGATGGTATCCCTTTCAAAGAAAATGTCTTTAACCTCTGGCAAGAGTTGTTTGACTTTGTCAGGATTTCCCCAATTATAAGGCGAGAAAGATTCGGAGGGAGGTAATGGACTATATTTTGAAACTATTTCGGACAACCTCCCAACAGCTAATTCCGGAGGCCAACTTGTAAAACCTAAACGTCCACCTTTCTTTAAAACTCTCACCATTTCTCTGCCTGCTAAATCTTGATCAGATGCAAAAATGTGACCAAAGGTTGATAAAACAACGTCAAAGGATTCATCTTCAAATGGCAAGTATTCTGCATCACCTTCTTTCCAGTCAATCCCACTAACTCCGGCTAATCTTTCCTCTTCTTTTGCCAATGCCAATAGTTTGGGAGTAATATCAATACCAGTCACTTTCGCTCCTTTTATCCTAGCAGTTATAGCAGTATTTCCATATCCACAGGCAACATCTAACACCGATTCGTATGCTTGTAATTGTATCAGTTTGATCAATCTAGCAGATACAGGAGGAAAAAATTGACCCCTGCTTCTATAGTCACCTAAACTCCAAATTTCTTTGACATTCATAGAAAAAAATAGTAATACTTGAATGATATAGACTTTATTTTGGGTATTAGAGAGAATCGTAAATCTTCTTTTGTCGGAATTTTACTTTGATTGTGAATTGTCTTTCTAAACCTTCTAAGTTTGACAAATTAATATTAATCTACGGTTCTGTATCTGAGATATTGATGACGGTCTGGTTAAGAGTGTACTAATCTATCATATATTATTTTTTTTAATAAATTTATGAACCAGAATATTATAAATAAAAAAGTTATAACTTGTCGATAAACACACGGAGAAGACACTCTGCCATGCATCAAATTTATGACACTTGCTTTAAACATACGGGTGTGGGTTTGGTGAAAATCTCACGACAATTATAACACCAAATATCATAGTATGAAGGTCTGTCGCCTTCATCGGAAGTAAAGACATGTAGTCCAGTTACCTCTAAATTGTCATTGTTTTCTTGACATTTTGGACAAACTATTAAAGATAAATCATATTCAAAAGACATTTTGTCTATTTTGCAATGGATTTATTGATATAGAGTTTGTATAATACTACTAGAATTTAGTTAGGAATTTTCTACTGGGACAAACTTTGGAAATCTTTAGTTTAAATTTGTTTGATAATGGGACGTAATATTAATTCAAATGCAAGAGAATCTTATACTGTTTTGAGTATTCAATATTTAAATAAGTAATCCTTTAATATAAACAATCAAAATATTTTGAAATATGTTTAATATTTATATAAGTTTTTTACATGTTACTGTATTATACTGGACTACAATGGCAAAGTCCATACAATTTAAATTCTTAATAATATTGCCTAGCAATTCCATATGAACACAAAAACAGTATTAACATATGGTGCAGTAATAATCACATTCGCTTTAGTAGATGCTCCATTGGCGTTCTCGGCAAGTGCATCGGCTTTTAGCTTCTCCAGTCAAAGCATAACACAAAAACAGCCGGGTACTCAAAGTAGCTTAACCATAGGGGTTTGCCAATTTGTTTTTGGGTAATAATCTCCTTGGACAGTTCCAATCGAATTTAGGAGGCAATGTTGTAGTCCAATAAGAATATTTTTTTGTTATTTTGAGATAGATGTAATCTATTTTATTATAGCGTTCATACTAGGACATCTCAAGTGATAAAGTTGCTAATAAAGGTCTTAATTTTACATTTATTATAATTGGTTCCTCTGAATTGCTTTTAGAACTAGAATTATATAGTAAGTATCATCTTTTTTCGTTATAATCTAGACGAGAAACTGTGTATAGTATATGGAAAACAGTATTAGTTTATACTATAGCCATTAGGCTGATAGAAAAGCACAGTTATAAGTATCGCAGTTCTCGCAATAGATACTCACAATTATCAAAATTCTGTTATAATTGATCAAGATAAATTATATAACTGCCCCGCTTTCATACAATTGAAGGGGTCTGTAGCGTAGTCATGATATCGCGGTGGCCTTTGGAACCTTTTA
>Ga0196965_1000408_pt1 | contig 26865 bp, 21 predicted proteins | sample S1_20metaG_FD_148668 | JGI IMG/M metagenome (GOLD analysis project Ga0196965, IMG submission 148668) | Soil microbial communities from Anza Borrego desert, Southern California, United States - S1_20 | ecosystem: Environmental > Terrestrial > Soil > Desert | place: USA: California | collected... | reverse complement strand
GTTTCGCTGTTATGTGTTTCCCGTCTTAACAATAGTGACTACTTTTACTGTCCCTAAAAGCGTTTATGTTATTCATTATTGTTTCTGTTCTTATTATCGGTCTCATTCTTATTGTCATTGAGATCCTGTTTATTCCAGGAACAACGCTTGTTGGCCTTCTTGGTCTAGGCTTCAGCATCGCTGGTATTATTCTTACGTATGGCCATTACGGAAATGAAATTGGTTTGTATGTCCTGGTCGGAACATCGGCTTTGAAACTCGCGCTATTGATTTATAGCCTACGCTCGGGTCTTTGGACTAAATTCTCTCTCAAGACTGCTATTACAAGCAAGGTCAATGAAGGTCTGAATGATAATGTACAGGTTCACGAAATCGGAACAACTGTCTCAACCCTTCGACCTGTTGGAAAAGCACGTTTTAATAATCTGGAACTTGAAGTGAAGTCAATTGGCAAATACATTCCGCCAGGCGTTCACATCCGCGTTGTAGAAATTGTATCAAATCAAATAATAGTAGAACCCACTAATTAATATCTATATCTATGGAATTACAAGGAGCAGGCTTACTGCTGGTCGTGTTTGGCGGCATCATTCTCTTTTTCATTTTTCTTTACTTCGTACCACTTAATCTCTGGATCACGGCATTGTTTTCCGGTGTTCCTGTCGGACTTTTCGAGCTTGTGTTCATGCGGATCCGGAAAGTGCCACCACGTGTCGTTGTTGAATCGCTGATCACTGCAACCAAGGCCGGATTGGATCTTTCATCCAACGACCTTGAAACCCATTACCTGGCAGGAGGAAATGTTCCTAACGTAATCCGTGCGTTGATCTCTGCAGATAAGGCGAACATCAACCTTACGTTTAAGCAAGCTACCGCGATTGATCTGGCGGGCCGCGATGTATTTCAAGCTGTGCAGATTTCTGTTAACCCGAAAGTGATTACTACACCGAAAGTTGCCGCTGTTGCCGCAGATGGCATTCAACTGATTGCTGTTGCGAGAGTGACAGTGCGCGCGAGCATCGCGCAACTCGTTGGTGGTGCTGGTGAAGATACGATCCTTGCCCGCGTTGGTGAAGGTATTGTTTCATCAATCGGTTCTGCACGTTCACACAAAGAAGTTCTTGAAAGCCCTGATAAGATCTCGAAGCTCGTTTTGTCAAGAGGACTTGATGCTGGAACAGCGTTTGAAATTCTTTCCATTGACATCGCGGATGTTGACGTAGGTGCAAACATTGGAGCGAAATTACAAATCGACCAGGCGAGCGCCGACTTGAAAGTTGCGGAAGCACGCGCTGAAGAAAGACGAGCAATGGCCGTAGCGTTGGAGCAGGAAATGAAAGCGAAGGCGCAGGAAGCACGTGCGAAAGTAATTGAAGCGGAAGCTGAGATTCCGAAAGCAATGTCTGAATCGTTCCGCTCAGGTAATCTTGGCATAATGGATTATTACAAGATGCAGAATGTGCAGGCCGATACGAGCATGCGTCAGGCAATTTCAGGTTCTGGCCAAACCGGATCGACTAAGAAGGAAGGTTAAGATAATCCCTTATGCCAAGGTTGTTAGTACTCACGATCTTTTTTCTCATTGCTGCGTGTGTAGATGAAAAAGAACCTAGGTTGTCAGGTACATGGAATTTGGGATACCAGGATCAATTTTTTGTCCGGTTTGATGTCGATGAGAATGCTCTCGAAATTATGGAGCTGGGCATCCAAGAGCAGCTACGGACCGATTTTACAGCCCAATTGTCTGGTCGTGACATACTTATTACAGGCACAGATTATCAATTGGAGTTAGTTGGATGCAAGGTGATCGATGGCGGATGCGATCTTAATAGAACGTGTGTCCTTGAGGTTGATGAAGTGAATTTCAGTGTGTCAGGCCAGGAGGTCAAAACCCTTTACGGTCTAACAGGCGGACGGGCTTTTTAGCTGTTTAAATCGGAGAATAAAATTGAAAAAATCCAAAGTGAAGATAACTTCGCTTTGGATTTTTCTTTTTTAGGACATCCTAAAAAATGAACTCTTCCCATTCAGACTTTTTGACCGCTAGAAACTGATGATGAAACCTATCGTATGAAATGGCATCATACATGAGCGGAATAGTGCTGATCCCCTCGACAGTGACAACGCCGTACTTGCCTTGCTGTGCAACAATCATGTAGCCATTGTCAACGTCTTGTATAGACGTAAACTTCGGATTCAACAAGATTTTTCCGGTAGCATCAGCGACACCCCACAACCCATCCTGCTCCATCAGGTATCGGTTACCTGATAGTTTTGTTATTCGGTCGTAGCGCACAGGTAGAATTGTTTGTCCTTTCTTGTCGATGACACCAAAAGCTTCGTCTCTGCGAACAAGCGCACAACCATTTTCGAAAGGGAACACCTGGTCGTATGATGGCTGTACTGCAATATTATCTTGCAGATTTATGAACCCCCATTTACCAAGAATTTTTACCGCGGCCAGTCCTTCCTGAAATCCTTGCACTTCTTCGTAGCGGTTTGCAATTCTCAGCCTCAATCGCGCGTCCACAAATCCATAACGGCCATCTTTTTTGATCGGCCTAAGACCTTCACTTTCCGGATATATTTTTTCAAATCCGCGATCAAAGGCACTTTGCTCAGTGACAATCCCATCGAAATTTATACGCCATATTTTTCCTGACGACAGAAACTCAAGTATATGATCTGGCCTGACTTCAATTTTATTCGATGTGAAATAGATGATGTCTCCTTTAATGGATTTCAGAAAAATATTGTCGGGTGTTATCTGCAAGTATCGGTTAGAAGAAAGTATCGTCAGCTTATGTCGCTGTGGTGTTACAAGCCAGGATTCATTTGTGTTAATGATTCCGTAACCACCCTTAAACTTTACGACCACCAGATCGTCCCTGGCTTCAATGATTGAATCGTGTGCACAGGCAATAATTTCGTTGCCTCCGAGGTCAACGGCTCCCCACGAATTTCGCTGACGCGCAGGGAAGAATGCACCATTAAAAGGTCCGACAAAATCGTATGTTTTCCTGGTGACAGCTGATCCCAACGAATCAAACAGCATCCACCGCACTCTTCCCTGGGCTACATCGCTAGCCCGTACCAGGTGCTGGTCAAAAATCAGTTCTTTGTATTTAGCAGGGATTGCAATCGAGCCATCCTGTCGGATTAATCCTTTTCGATCTCTCATCTCAAAAATCGCTTTGTTATTTTTGAAATCCGAGATCGATTGGTACAACTTGGTTCCTATTGGTTGAAGGTCCTTGCTAAACAACTTTGTTCTGCCGTTGGTTTGCACCCGATATGTTTTAAGCGATAACGCTTCTACCGAATCAGCATACAGCTGCCCAAATGTTTTATTATCGCCGCTGAGAAACATCCAAATATCTGCTTTTCGTGCTTTGATTTTTCCCTGGTCAAACACAACATCTCGGTAAAGAGCATCAAATAAAATTTTTCCTTCTCGCGAGATCACACCCCGCTGGGCACCTTGGTAAAATATCGCCACGTCCTTTTTGAAAGATCCAATGCTATCGATAACAAAGTCTGTGAGCTGCATACCGTCTTCGGAAAAAATTGCCGTTTTGTTTTCGGTAGATACCACTCCGTAGCGCAGGCTTCCGAGTGGATAAATATGACGGAACTGGAGTGGGATTACGACGCGGTTTTCAAAATCAATGAGGCCATGTTTGAAACCCTTTGATGATCGTTGGAAAACAATCGCCCGCAATCCACTGACTAAAATGCCGTCATATATGAACGGTATGACAATCTTTCCCTCTGTGTCAATAACACCCGTTTTAGGATAAACAGAATGTTCCGCTTTCTGAACGGCCCTTACGAATTTTGCCGGGCCCGGAGAAAGCGCGATGAATTCCGCTTCTGTTACTTTTTCGTTGTCCAGATTAACCAACCCCCATTTACCCTTCATCAGGTACCCCGTAACATTTTCCTGCAAAGAAAACGTTCGGTCGCTCCATCCGAGCGCTTCGTAGGTGGCAGGGATAACGACTTCGCCTTTGTCGTTTTTCAAACCGACTTTTCCATTCTCTTCGAAAGGTCTGATTTCATTTCCTGGAACAGCAATGGCTTTGCCGTTCGAACCGGCATGCACAAAAAATACAGGAAAAAGCAAGAAAAATAGAAGACGGCGCACGGTTTCACTCACAGCCCTAAAGTTACAATAGACCGTGATAACATGAGAATTTTTGCGAACTTTGTGACCTGAAAATTCCATTAGGATAAGGAAACGCAATAAAACTACCGCTGATGTACATCCAACAATTGTATACCAACTGTTTAGCCGAGGCTGCTTACTATATCGAATCAGATGGCGAAGCAGCAGTAATCGATCCGCTTCGTGAGACCGAACCATACCTCGAACTTGCAGAAAAACGCAACGCTCAAATTAAGTATGTTTTTGAAACGCATTTCCACGCGGACTTTGTTTCGGGTCATATCGATTTGGCTGCAAAGGCGGATGCAGCAATAGTCTACGGTCCTGAGGCGCAGCCGACCTACAAGTTTTATTCAGCCAAAGACGGGGAGATTTTTACAATCGGCAAGATCAAAATCAAAGTGTTGCATACGCCTGGCCACACACCGGAATCGACCTGTTATCTTCTCATCGATGAAAGCGGGAAAGACTATGCCGTTTTCACAGGTGATACTTTATTCGTTGGTGATGTTGGAAGGCCTGATCTCCTCGACGGCATTATGACGCAAGACGAACTTGCGAGCAAGTTATACGATTCACTCAATACGAAAATCAAAAAGTTAGCTGACGATGTTATTGTGTATCCGGCACACGGTCCCGGATCAGCGTGCGGAAAAAATATTGGGAAAGAAACTCAGTCGACAATCGGGCAACAGAAGAAATTTAACTATGCGTTACAGGAAATGTCGCGCGATGAGTTCATTGCCAAAGTAACGGAAGGAATTCTACCGCCGCCTCAGTATTTCTTCGAGGATGCGCGCATCAATAAAGTGGGCTATGATCCGCTTGACCAGGTTATAGAAAGAAATACGAAACCATTATCGGAAGATGATGTTTTAGGTTTTGTTAAGAACGGTGCAATTATTCTTGATACACGCAAGGCAGACGACTTCGAGAAGGGATTTATTCCTGGCGCGATAAACATCGGGCTTAACGGACAGTTTGCTGTGTGGGTAGGAACATTGGTTGATATTTCAAAGAAACTGGTTCTCGTTACAGAACCTGGCCAGGAAAAAGAATCAGTCCTTCGACTGGCACGCGTTGGCTATGAAAATGTTGCTGGTTATTTAGAAGACGGAATGAACGGCTGGTCCGGTGCGAAGGATTCTGTGAATTCAATTACGGCTGAAGAACTGAAGAATAAGATGAGTCGTGTAGATGGCGTCCTCGATGTACGGAAACCCGGTGAGTGGAACAATGGTCATCTAAAAGTTGCCGTATTTCTTCCGCTAGCAGACTTTCCGGAAAATCTTCACGACGTAGAGAAAGACAAAACATATATCGTCCATTGTGGCGGCGGATATCGTTCAATGACGGCGATCTCGATTATGAAGAATCACGGATTCAAGAATTTGGTTAACGTTTACGGCGGATTCGGTGCAATGGAAAAAGCCGGCCTTGAATTCGTGAAAGACGAAGTTGCAGTTTAGTCTACTGAAGTTTCTTGTGAAAATATAGTTCATGATCGATCAAATGTGGATGCGCAATCTCCACAAGGTCGCTGATCATAATGTCGGGCCGTAGATATCCTAGCTCAAGTGCTTCGCTTCCTCCTTTCGCGCCAAGTCGTGCATCTGAACTGTAAACATGTTTCTCTTTAAAGGGTTTGAATTTCGCGTAACGTTCGTCAACAGCACGAATCTCATCCAATGTTTTAAGAAGTCCGACGCCGATCCACAAGTCCGCATTATTTGCTTTTTCGTAAACTTTTTCAAAACCTAACTGGAGAAATCCGTGTGAGCTATCGTCAGCCCAGAGGTAATTGCAGCCTGCGTCCTTCATCAGCTTCGCGGCATAATTTTGTCCGCCAGGCATGAACCATGCGTCACCGTACACAACTCCACTCATAACTGTTGGCCGCGATTCAACACTATCAGCCAGCGTTTTTACATGCAGATAGTTTTTTTCAATTGCACGAAATACAGAATCAGCCTTTAATGATTTATCAAAGAAGAGTGCCATAAACTTAATCCACTCCGCACGTCCCAGCGGGTGCTTTTCCAGATACTCAGCATTAATTACCACTGGAATGTCAAACTCTTCAATCTTTTTAAATTGACCGTAGTCACTTGTCATCGTGTAGCCCATAGTAAGGGCAGGTCGAAGGCTAACAAGTTTTTCGATGTTCAGACTTTTGTCAACACCAAGGTCTTTGACCTCACCGCGGTCGATGCGTTCGCGCATTTTTTCAGAGCTGATGTAATCCGTTGTAGGAAAACCCACCAGCGCTTTGGTTTCGCCGATATAGTCGAGTAATGGGATGTGCGTTGTTGACGTACAGACAATTGATGAAACAGGCGTCCGAATAGTCTTTACATTTTCTTCATGTTCAGGAATGTCTTTTCCGCGAGGAACCAAAAGATATTTATATCCGGAAGTTGCGCCCTGATATGGATACGTTACTTCAACAAGCTTACTATTGCCAACTGCCGTGACTTTAAAACCAGTTGCATATTTGATTTCGATATCACTTTGAGGGTTGGATTTCGCTCGCTCATCATTTCGAGGGGAGCATCCGAAGGATGCAATACAGAACGCTAACAGGTAAAATTTCATCCGGGAAATTAATAAGAAGATTCGTCGTGTGCATTTAGTATAACCAAACCATTTTTTAGCTCACAAAAAGTATTTATGTTTGCCATCGATATACGGTTCTTTTGCTGAAGTGCATCATCAAAAGATTAAAAGGGAATCCGGTCGTATTCCGGAGCTGTCCCCGCAACTGTAAATCCACATAAATTTTGCTGACTATCACGCAAGCCACTGTTATTTAGATAACGGGAAGGCGTCAGCAAAAGTGGAAAGCCAGGAGACCTGCCGATGTCGATTTAAATCAAAGCTTCGGGAGAAAGGCTGACGAGTAGTCTGATTAATTTTCTGTCTACATTAGCCGCAGGTTTTGATTGTTCAATTAACGAACAATAAGAAATGAGATTTTACTCTTTGCTGATTTGCGTGCTGTCATCACCGACACTCTTTGGCCAGGCTGGCGACACTACATATCTGCAGACAGTGGAGGTGTATGGTATGCCGATGTCGAATTACGCAATAGGCGCGAAGATCAAAGAAATTCAGACTGGCGATGAAGTCACGATGCTTCCCAATGCACTCGCCGGACTTGCCTCGGTTTACCTAAAGAATTATGGAAACGGACAACTCTCGACGATCGGCTTGCGTGGTACGACGGCATCGCAAACAGCTGTGTTATGGAACGGGATCAATATCAACTCGCCCTCGCTCGGATTAACCGACCTTTCATTAATACCATTGTTCTTCAGCTCAGATGTGGCTGTACAATATGGAACATCCAGCTCTTTGTATGGAAGTGATGCAATTGGCGGGACAATTGTGCTCGGACAAAATCGGCCTGATTTTCAAAATCGATTTTCTATTAAACTATACCAGGGGGTTGGCAGTTTCGGTCACGTTTCCACTGGCGCAAGTAGCATTTATGGGCATAAACGAATACAGGCAAAGACGTCTTTGTATCGCATGAAACTTGAGAATGACTTCCCATTTTATTCGCCTGCAGTCGGCTATGAGAAAATCCAGAATCACGCGCGTGTTTATAATTACGGTTTAAATCAGCATCTCTCTTATCAACTCAAACAGAACCAAACGATATCAGTGGAGGGGATGTTCATTCATAACAACCGGGAGATTCAGCCCGCTGTTACAAACAACCTGGCGAACGAAGAACTCCTTGATGAAAACATTCGCACGTCGATGACCTACGATGCGAGCTTTACCAGTATGGACGTTAAGGCAACGGTTGCCTCGCTGTCATATTATGAAATATATTCCGATGGGTATGACGAAGAAAATGAAGTTGATCAATTATCAGCGATTGTTAATATCAATCACCATCTGACGTCACGCACAAGTTTGCGATACGGCATGGCGAATAATTCGTATCGCGCCAGTTCTGAGAATTACGAGGCTGCAAGCGAAAGCCAGGAAATATTTGCGTCATTCAGGTCTTCCTTCAAAGAGGTACTGAATTATAATCTCAATCTCAGACAAATTTTCGTTGATGGAGAACTCATGCCTCTTACCCCATCCGTTGGATTGGAGGGAGTATTGTTGAAAAATGCAAAACGAAAACTCGTACTCACTGCCCAGGGAGGCCGTGGATATCGCCTTCCAACCTTGAATGATCGTTTCTGGCAGCCGGGAGGAAATCCGTCACTTGAACCGGAGGATGCGTTGCAGGTCGAGACTGGATTGAACTATGTCATCTCTCAAGCAAAATGTAAAGGTACGTTCGCTGTCAATGCTTATCGCTCCTGGATCGACGACATGATTATCTGGAAACACGTGACAGGGGTGGTATGGTCGCCCGTCAACCTGCAAGTTGTTCACGTGAACGGTTTGGAACTTGAAACCGCGATTGACGCCAGCATTGGACGACATGTAATCGGGTATAATTTGTCATACGCGTTCACAGAATCCACTAATAAAAAGGCGTTGCATGAATCTGATCCGGGTACGGTTGGAAGTCAAATACCTTATGTCCCGCTCCATTCGCTGAACACACGTGCCTCAGTTTCCTTGCGTAGGCTTTTTGATTTTCAAACGACTTATCAATACACTGGCAGGCGTCAAACAGATCTCATCAATGACGATTACAAAGCACTTGAGGCATTCGGATTATGGAGCATCTCACTCTCAAAACAATTTGCATTTACTTCAGTCGAAGCGCGACTGTCATTCTCCGTTAATAACATCGCCGATGTTTACTTCGAGAATCTGAAAAATCACGCAATGCCCGGACGCAATTACCTCGCAACCATTACACTTAACTATAACCGATAATATGAATCTTCGATTTTTGCTTTTTTTGTTCCTGGCTTCGTTTTTAACGATCACGAGTTGCAGTGAGGACGATAACAAGCCTACGGGCGAGTTTCAAACCGGCGTGTTTATTGTCAACGAAGGCAACTTTCTCCACGCTGACGGGTCTGTTTCTTTTTTGAATCTCGCAAATTCTGAAGTAACAAGCGACCTCTTCGGACGGGTGAATGACGGCCGCGCCCTTGGTGATGTCGTTCAGTCGATGACTACAGATGGCGATAGAAGTTACATTGTTGTGAACAACAGCAATAAAATAGAAGTGGTAAACGCGAATACATTTGAATCGATCAGTTCTTTTGAACTATCGTTGCCCCGCAATTTTGTCCTTCATAACGGAAAAGGTTATGCAACTGAATGGGTATCGTTCGTTGACCCAGGTCGCGTTTCAATTATCGATCCCAATGATTTCTCCATCACCTCGACAATCGAGGTAGGCTACGGCGCCGAGAAAATGATCGTTGCACAGGAACATTTGTTTGTTTCGAATGTTAACGCGAATACAGTTTCGGTCATTGACCTTTCCACGGAAGAAGTAGTTGAAACAATTGAAGTGGGGAATTCGCCGGCATCATTCGTTGCGGACAAAAATGGTAACCTTTGGGTCATCTGCGCTGGCGGCTACAACGAGAATTTTGAACCGTTGAATGATGGTAAACTTGTTCAGATCAGTTCGACTGATTTTTCTGTAATGAAAACGATTGAGGTTGAAGCGCAGATTTCAACACATTTATTAATTGATAGAACAGGAGATCACCTCTTCTTTGCGGTTGACAATAAAATTTTCAGGGTTGGCATTGATGTCACAACAGTACCGACGACCCCGTTTATTGACGAGGAACTTGTCACCGGGTTTTACGGCCTTGGTATCGACCCGGTAACGAACTGGGTATACGCAAGTGATGCACTGGGCTTTGCATCCAATGGCAAAGTGTATAGATATAATGAGACCGGCGAAAAGGTTGATGTGATCACTGCCGGAATTGGCCCCAATAGTTTTGTTTTTAAATACTGATGAACGATAGCCATAGGGATAAGGAGGAAATGTACTATTGGGAGAATGGCCTGATGGTGTTTACACGGGCTTACCATTCTTAAGCGAGGCTACTGCTGCAAAAGCGGATGCCGTCATTGTCCTTATGGCTTTTCAAAATCGCCGAAGGAATCCGATAGGACTAAGAATGAGAATCGAAACGAACAAACTGACGATACGCATCCATGAGCTTCTCCGCTGCATGCATTGGAGAAATGCTGCCGGAGACTACTTGTGTTTCCAATGCTGCGCGGTTCTCGCTCAACGTCGCGGTTTTCGAAATTTCCATTTGGAGTATGTGCGCGAATGACTCCCGGAACCATGAAAGCTGCTGTTGCTTGCGCCACGTGTCAAAATATCCTGATGATTTCATTTTATTTTCAAAATCTCCGATCACTTTCCAAATGTCGCTGATACCCTTCTGCTCAAGCGCTGAGCATGTCAGTACTTTCGGCTTCCATAAGCTTCCGCTCCTTAAGAAATTTAACGCATGCTGGTAATCAGCCCGCGCCTGCGTTGCCTTCGCAACGTTATCCCCATCTGCTTTTGTGATGACAACGGCGTCGGCCATTTCCATGATTCCTTTTTTGATGCCCTGAAGTTCATCGCCGGCCCCCGCGAGCATAAGCAGGAGAAAAAAATCCACCATATTCTTGACAGCAACTTCAGATTGACCAACGCCAACTGTCTCTACGATAATAACATCGTAACCTGCGGCCTCGCACAACAGCATGCTTTCACGCGTTCGTGATGCAACGCCGCCCAGGGAATCCCGTGAGGCGCTGGGCCGGATAAACGCATTTTGATTTTTCGACAGTGAATCCATCCGCGTCTTGTCGCCGAGAATACTGCCTTTTGTCAGTTGGCTTGAAGGATCAACGGTGAGGATAGCCAATCTCTTACCTTCGTTAGTGATATGCGTTCCAAAAGTTTCAATAAACGTGCTTTTGCCAACACCTGGCACGCCCGTGATACCGACGCGCAACGAGTTGCCTGTATATGGAAGTATTTGATCGATCAGCTCATTTGCAATTTTCTGGTCCTCCGCACGCGTGCTCTCAACCAGCGTTATCGCTTTAGCGAGTGTAAAACGATTGCTTTTTAAAATTCCATCCTTATATTCCTGTATCGAAAGTCTTCCGCTGTTCAAGAGAAATGGTTTAATCAAAGTTAAATTTCTAAATTTACCTCATAAGCCCCACTATCATGCGAAAATTTTGGATCGATAACCTCATTACTACAGTTTTCACATTCGGTGTGATGATCGGTATCTATGGAGTGACCCAGTTAAAAGTTTTCGATGCCTTCGATCCGATCGGGAAAGCCTTTGGCGACATGGAAATTACTGACATCGCGTTTTCACAATTGCGCGACGATCCTGAGCTTGACACTAATATTGTAATAGTAAACATAGGATATCTTAGCCGGGGCGAAATTGGTCAGCAGATCATGACGTTGAACAAGTACAACCCAAAGGTAATTGCACTAGATATCATTTTCAGTTGTGACGGAGGTATCAAAGATCCTGTCAATTGCCCTCAGGCGTTCGACACCCTCAACAATATGATTTTTGCTGAAGCGATGAGACAGGCCGGAGACAGGATGGTGATGGCGCAGAAGTTACATCAGACAAAAGGTCTTGTTGAGAAGTATGGGGATATTGCTTTGTATGACTCAATAGAACATACGGATCCGGAATTACTTCAAAATGCACATGAAGGATTTGTGAATCTGGAAACAGACGCAGATCACCAGGAGGATTTGAAAGTTTGTCGTTCATACAACCCAAGGATTGAAGTTAATGGTAAACAGGAGCTAGCTTTTTCTACGAAAATTGCTATGCAGTTTGACTCGGTTAGAACCAAACGTTACCTGGCTCGCAACAGGGACTCAGAAACCATTAACTATCGTGGAAATATTGTTGACTGGCATGGTGCATCTGCTTTTTCTGGTCGTTACATGGTGCTGGATTTTGATCAGGCGCTCGACACAAATCAGTTTGTGCCGTCAATGATCAAGGATAAGATCATCATCCTGGGATTTCTCGGAGCTGATCTCACCGATACTTCATGGGATGATAAATTCATCACGCCACTGAATAAGAACTATGCAGGCAAAACACGCCCTGACATGTACGGCGTTGTTGTTCATGCGAATGCGGTGTCAATGATTCTGAATGAGGACTACATCGGTGAAATGGCGGACTGGCAGGAATATGCGCTTGCGTTCCTTATTTGTTTGCTAAATGCGGCATTATTTTCGCTGATAAACCGTCACATGCCAATCTGGTTTGACGGGGTGACGGTACTTGCGCAGTTGTTACAAATCATCGTATTGTCATTTTTAATGATTTATCTGTTCAGTTGGATTAATTTTAAGCTTAATTTGACCATTACCCTGGCTGCGGTTGCGTTGGTAGGAACCTGTTTCGAGATCCATCATAACGTATTTAATCGAATTGCGGCGAAATTAAGGGCACAGAAAGCGCTTACCAAGGAACAGGAACAAGTATTAACCCCGTAACCAATTGACTAGCTGTTCATATTCACAATTGAATTTAAGACCATGAAAACAAACAAATTGACCATCCTTTTTGCCTTTGTCTTGCTCTCAACGCTGGCTTTCGCCCAGCCACAGAAAGACTATGCATTCAAAGTTTTGGCAAATAAGGGCGCCAATGAAGTGAAATCCGGTGACACCTGGCAGCCGCTCAGAACCGGTGCGAGCCTCAAGTCTACTGACGAATTGAAACTCGCTGATAATGCCTACATCGGTTTGGTTCACGCCAATGGCAAGCCAATGGAATTGAAGACCGCCGGTGTTCATAAAGTGAAAGAACTTGAAACAAAAATAGGCTCTGGTACAAGTGTGCTTAATAAGTACACAGATTTTATCCTGAGTAGCAACTCTGCTGAAGCGAAAAAGAATCGCTTGAGCGCCACTGGAGCGGTTCACCGTGACGTGGATGCTGCAGCAATTAAACTTTTGCTTCCTGAAAATCAACACTCCGGCATTTACAGCAACGCAGCTGTAATTAACTGGGACGGAACAAAAGCACAAGGCCCTTATGTCGTCATCTTAAGAAATATGTTTGACGATGAACTGGCACGATTTGAAACACCTGAGACGCAAATCGAAATTGATCTGGCTGATCCTAAATTCGCGTCTGAGAATGCAATACTGGTTGAAGTAAGCTCGAAGGTTGATCCAAAACAGGCATCGAAACAACACCTTGTTAAGAGACTGACACCTGCAGAGCAGGAAAAAATCAAAGTTTCCCTAGGTGAGATCATGGGCGAAGTTTCAGAGGAAACCGCTTTGAATAAGCTGATCCTTGCTGGCTTTTTTGAAGAACAAAACCTGTTTATTGACGCGATTTCAGCTTATGAAGACGCAATCAAACTGGCTCCGGATGTTCCTTCATACAAAGAAGCTTATGAAGAATTTCTGCTCAGACACGGCCTGAAGAAATAATTATTTTGAATATGGACTGAAAAAGCCGCCCTCGTGAGCGGCTTTTTCGTTGAACACCCAATCACCCTTAACCCAAAAAAACCAATGAAAATTTTCACGCTTTCCATTGTCTTGCTTGCAACGCTGCATTTTACCCTCTCGTACGCGCAAGCAGATTATGCCTTTAAGGTTATGGTCAACAAAGGGCAAAACGAAGTAAAAACCGGTGATGCCTGGCAACCGGTTAGAACCGGTGCTTCGCTTAAATCAACCGATGAACTTAAGCTGGGTGATAATGCTTACATCGGTCTGATCCACATAAACGGCAAGCCATTGGAGTTACGCAATGCCGGAAAATATAATGTAGCTGAATTGTCGGCAAAAATGGGTGGCAGCACTTCAGTAGTGAACAAGTATACAGATTTCATTCTAAGCTCTAATGTTGAAAAGAAAAACAGGCTGACGGCCACGGGAGCTGTTCATCGTGGCGGTGTGACAACGAAAGTTTATCTTCCATCCTCTGAGCACGCGATTCTTTTTGGTGATAAGGTAATCCTTGACTGGGAGCGTGACTCCGCCATCACTACTTATGTGGTCAGCCTGAAATCTATTTTTGGTGATGACCTTATGACCACTGAAACTTCAACTAACCTGATCATTGATCTGAGCGATCCGAAGTTTGCGGAAGAGGATAACATCATGGTGGAGGTTTATCCGAAGGGACAACCTGAAAAAGCGCCGGATCCTGCTTTTGTCTTAAAGAAGCTTTCAAAAGCCGACAAGGATCGCATCAAGGCACAGCTCTCGCAAATTGCAGACATTAACAATGATCAGTCTGCGCTCGGAAAGCTGATCATGGCCGGGTTCTATGAAGAAAACAAGCTGTTGATCGATGCTGCAACTGCGTACCAGGAAGCAATCGCGCTTGCACCGGAGGTTGAACAGTATAAGGAAGATTACAACAGCTTCCTGATAAGGAATGCTATTAAAACAGAAACAAAATAACTGAAATTCTCAGTACAAGGGCCGTCAAACGATGGCTCTTCTTCTTTTTCGTGGTTTGGCTGAAAGCATTATTATTCTATTTTTGTGCTTCATAAAATCAGACTTCCATGAGCGTTCTAGTAAATAAGAATTCACGTGTCATTGTTCAGGGTTTCACAGGCTCTGAAGGTTCTTTCCATGCCGGACAAATGATTGAATACGGAACCAACGTTGTTGGTGGCGTGACGCCGGCGAAAGGCGGGACTGAACATCTAGGAAGGCCGGTTTTTAACAGTGTAAAAGAAGCAGTTGATAAGACAGGTGCTGATGTATCGATCATCTTCGTACCTCCTGCGTTTGCTGCAGATGCAATCATGGAAGCCGCGGACGCCGGAATAAAGGTGATCATTGCAATCACCGAAGGTATCCCTGTAAAGGATATGATGACGGCGAAGAAATATGTTCAGCAACGCAAAGCAGTTCTTGTCGGACCTAACTGCCCGGGTGTGATCACGCCAGGCGAAGCAAAGGTTGGCATCATGCCAGGCTTCGTTTTCAAAAAAGGCAGGATCGGTATTGTTTCAAAATCAGGAACCCTTACTTACGAAGCTGCAGACCAGATTGTGAAAGCCGGCCTCGGCGTGTCGACTGCGATAGGTATTGGAGGTGATCCAATTATTGGAACGCCGACGAAGGACGCCGTTGAGTTGCTTATGAACGATCCGGAAACTGATGCAATTGTCATGATCGGTGAGATCGGTGGAAACTACGAACCAGTAGCTGCTCGTTGGATCAAAGAAACCGGAAATAAAAAACCTGTTGTCGGATTCATTGCAGGACAAACTGCACCTCCAGGTCGCAGAATGGGTCATGCAGGCGCGATCATCGGCGGGGCCGAAGATACAGCCGCGGCAAAAATGGCGATCATGAGAGAATGTGGTCTTCACGTCGTTGAATCTCCTGCGGAAATCGGCGAAACGATGGTTAAAGCCCTTAAGAAATAAGCGTCAGAAAGTCGTTTTGAATTCCTGTTCCAGGTGATCATTTAATTTATTCAGTCCCTTTACCATTCGGGCGCTCTCCGGTGCCTGTTCAGGATCGTCATTCATAAAAAGGACTTCAGCGAATAAATCGCGATACATGTAAATGTAGATCAGGCGTGCTTCTTTCGTTCTGGATCCAATAAAGATTGCTTTCTTTTTCAGAAACTCCACTTGCCGGCTCAATGACCAGCGTTTGTAGAAAAATTTAAAAAACATAGGTTGGTTAGGTTAATGCTTCAACCGCTAATCCTGAACCAAAAAACAAAAGCCCCAAATTAAAAAGTTTAGGGCTTTTGTTTAAACATATAGTCTTTTGCTGGGACATCATATTCCCAAATTTAAAGAAGCGTGTTTGCAAGGTTGGCCAGCTCTGAGCGCTCACCTTTCTCCAGCGTCATGTGTGCATACAGTTCATGATCCTTCAACCTGTCTATCAGGGTCGACAGGCCATTACTTTGTGAGTCGAGATAAGGTGTATCGATCTGGTAAATATCACCCGTGAAAATGATCTTCGTGTTCTCGCCTGCTCGTGTAATGATGGTCTTTACTTCATGGGGAGTAAGATTCTGTGCTTCGTCAACAATGAAGCAGATATTCGATAGACTTCTTCCGCGGATGTACGCAAGCGGTGTGATCACAAGCTTTTCCTGGTTCACCATTTCTGTGATCTTCGAATACTCTTTGTCGGTTTCACTATACTGGTTCTGGATGAATTTCAAATTATCCCAAAGCGGTTCCATGTATGGATTCACCTTCGATTTAATATCGCCGGGAAGGTATCCAATATCTTTATTGCTTAATGGAACGATTGGCCTCGCAAGATAGATCTGTTTGTACTCGCGCTTTTGCTCCAGCGCAGCTGCAAGTGCGAGTAGCGTCTTTCCGGTACCAGCAACTCCCTGAATAGAAACCAATTTGATTTCAGGTTTAAGCGCAGCATGAATGGCGAATGTCTGCTCGGCATTGCGTGGCTTCACACCGTACACGGCACGTTTCTCAACATGCTCAAGCATTTCGTTAGCCGGATTGTAATACGCTAGCGCCGACTTCTTTCCGCTCTTAAAAATGTAGTAGTGATTTTTCAACGGATCCATTTTGCCGAGTAATTCTTTCGGCGGGCAATATCCTTTTTCGTATAACAGGTTAATTGTATCCGGATCCGCATCTTCAATAATTGTCTTGCCAGAATAGAGCGATGAGATGTTTTCAACCTTACCCGTCGTGTAATCTTCAGCCTGGAGGCCAAGCGATTTTGCTTTTAACCGAAGGTTTACATCCTTCGATACAAGAATCACTTTTTTGTTCTTCTCTTCCTTTTGTAACTGAAGCGCCGCATTGAGAATGCGGTGATCTGCTTTTGCTTCGTTGAAAATCTTATTCGCATCAACCTCGCTACGTGTATCCATCAGCACTTTAAAGTATCCTTTGCCGTTGCCGTTGATGGGATTCCATTGATGAAGCATCCCGTCTTTGGCAAGTCTGTCGATGAGGCGAATGAACTCGCGTGCTTCGAAATTTTTTGTGTCGTTGCCTTTCTTGAAATTGTCCAGCTCTTCTAGAACGGTGATCGGGATTCCGACGTCGTGTTCTGCAAAATTCAGGATTGAGTTGTGTTCATAGATAATTACAGATGTGTCCAATACGAAGATCTTCTTCTCCTTCTTATTTTTTGACATACTACACAGAGAGCTTGGTTTCAACTAAAGTACTGAAACAGTTTAGAAACGCAAGTATTATTTTTTTTATATCTTAGTATCCCTTCAAAGGCATAATAGGCGCAAGTGAGAATACGTCGCCTCTTTCATGCGGGCTCACCAACAACACATCAGCAAGCACAAGGATCACAAGTTTCTTCGATGCATAAGAGCGCTTTAATCCGCGAAGCTCAATGAATTGTTTTAATGTGATCGATCTGTTCTTTTCGAGGTATTGCATGAGGAATTGCTCATGCTCTCCATAGTAAAATTGAATATCCTTTTTAGATTGTTCACGCCGGATGATCTCTTTTACCTCGCGACTGGCAGTAATACTCTGATCTTTCACGCGCACGAAACAAAACTTTTCTTCTCCGTTGATCTGATAGTGCGGCTTCTTTTTACTCTCGGGAATTTCGTAAAGTAAGATCGTCCTGGAATCGCCAATCGGAATGAAAGTTTCAGTGATCTTCAGAGGAGGAGAGCATCTCTTAAGCGCTTGCATGATAACATGTGATTCGCCTTCCGGATATTTCAGACCTGCGATTGTTTTATCGTCACCCACGCCAACAAGCAGTATTCCTCCCTTCGTATTTGCAAAGGCGATCATCTCTCTAACTATTTTCTCAGGATGCGCCGCTTTTCTTTTAAACTCGAGGGTGAGCCCTTCTCCTTGTGAAACCAGTTTTTTCAGATCCAGAACCTGCCGTGAATTGAATTGCTGAGATTCCTGCGGCCTGTTCATCCACTTTAGCTTTTGAAACGTCCACCACCAATGGCATCTTCGTCATCGTCCTCATCTTCGTCGGGACGGGGAAGCGTAAACATGCTGCTTAGCAAGTCTTTGAATTGTAATCCGGACGTCAGGTTGTGTTTGCTCAGCATACTGTATTCTGCGAGGCCGTGCAAGGCGAATTCCATTAGAAATAATTTTGTTGCAGCATCCTGGTTTTTGTGCAGGTCATTGATCAGGTCGCTTAGACCCGGAACAGCTTTCAGCTTTGAATCGAATTCAGTCTGTGGTGTGTCATGCAAAAGATCTACCGTGTTTCCTTCACCAAACCAGTCCGTGATCTTTTTGTAAGGACTTTTTTCTTTTTGTTTTCTGAACCTGTCCGGATCAGGAAAGTATTTAACGAACTCACTTCGTATCGCTTTGCCGACAAGGTTCTGTGCTACAATGTTCGGTCCCTCTTGTTCGCCTTCATAAACAAGCTCCACCTTGCCGGTTATAGCCGGAATAACGCCGATAAAATCAGACACACGAATGGAAACATTTTTTTCACTGTTGATAATGCTCCGGCGTTCGGCAGCTGCAACAAGATTTTCATACGCGGAAATTGTAAGACGGGCTGAAACACCGCTCTTCGCATCCACATATTCACTCCTCCGCGCCTCGAATGCTATCTGCTCGATGAGGTCTTTGGCGATTTCATTCACAGCAATTTCGCGTTGCACTGCTTTCAGTCGCGCTTCCTGCTGTGTAATACGCTTTCCGATTTCAAGCGTTTTCGGATAATGTGTGATGATCTGACTGTCGATACGATCCTTTAATGGTGTTACGATGCTTCCGCGATTCGTGTAATCCTCCGGATTTGCTGTGAACACAAATTGTATGTCCAGTGGAAGGCGGATTTTGAAGCCTCGTATCTGGATGTCTCCTTCCTGTAGAATATTGAACAACGCTACCTGTATACGCGCCTGTAAATCGGGGAGTTCATTAATGACGAAAATGCAGCGGTTTGAACGCGGGATCAATCCGAAATGAATCACCCTTTCGTCAGAGTATGGTAGCCTGAGCATTGCGGCCTTGATCGGATCAACGTCGCCGATGAGGTCAGCGATTGAGACATCAGGTGTCGCCAGCTTCTCAGTATAGCGTTCATGTTTTGCAACCCAAACAACTGGCGTACTATCACCTTGTTCCGCAATTTTGTCAACGGCGTATCTGGATAACGGACTGAGCGGATCATCGTTTAACTCTGATCCCTCTACGACAGGAATGAAATCATCAAGCAAGTTAGCCATCAACCGCGCAAGTCTGGTTTTTGCCTGACCGCGTAAGCCGAGCAGGTTAATGTCGTGGCCGGCGAGAATAGCGCGTTCAAGGTCAGGGATTACAGTTTCCTCATAGCCCCAGATTCCTTCAAATACATTTTCTTTTCTACGGAGTTTTTGAATGAGATTATCTCTCAGTTCGTCTTTAATAGATTTCGGCCGGTAACCTGATTTTTTTAATTCTCCGAGTGTCTTGATATTGTTCATTGTTAGTAAGGTCGATGAAATAAACTAAAGTGTTTTCCGACGGTTCTTCCTGAAATCTTCAAAAACAAGGTTGCCGAGTCCTTGCAGCGAGCTGTAATACGCATTACCGTTATTTGCTTTGGTAAACTCGCGCACAAATGATTTTAAATATGGATCCGTTGCAATCATGAACGTGGTTACAGGGATCTTAAGTTTTCGAAGCTGGCCAGCCAGGTTTAGGGTTCGCGCAAGGATCTTCTCGTCGAGACCGAAAGCGTTTTTATAATATTTAATTCCTTGCTTGATGCAGGTCGGTTTTCCATCGGTGATCATGAACACTTGTTTGTTGGTGTTCTTCCGTCGCCGCAAAATATCCATCGCCAGCTCAAGTCCCGCAACGGTATTGGTATGGTACGGCCCAACCTGCAGGTAAGGAAGATCTTTGATCTCGATTTGCCAGGCGTCGTCACCGAAAACAAGTATATCCAATGTGTCTTTTGGATATTTCTTCGTGATGAGTTCCGCCAATGCCATCGCCACTTTTTTCGCGGGAGTAATCCGGTCTTCTCCGTACAATATCATCGAGTGCGAAATGTCAATCATCAGCACAGTGGACGTCTGTGTTTTATATTCGCTTTCCATTACCTCGAGGTCGTCTTCAGTAAGAAGGAAATTCTCAAGTCCATGATTGATCTGCGCGTTTCGCAAGGAGTCGGTCATGGAGATTTGCTCAAGCGTGTCGCCGAACTCATAGTCGCGCTGTTCGGTTGTTTGCTCGTCGCCCTTTCCGCTGTGATGGGTGTTGTGTTCGCCCGAACGGGTTTTCTTCAGCTTGCCAAAGATTTCTTCAAGGGCTGATTGCCGGAGGTGCTGTTCACTTTTCGCGTTCAGCTTGAATTCTCCTTTGGGCCCTTCTTCGGTGATATAACCCTTATTTTTTAGATCCTGTATAAAATCGCCGATACCATACGCTGCATTCGTGAGCTTATACTGCCGGTCTACTTCTGTCAACCATTCCAATGCTTCTGCGACATTACCGGAAGTAATCAGCAGCAATTGCATGAAGGCCTTCAGTAACTTATCGAAGTCACTTTTTCCTTCATTTGGCGCGGGTGTGAATTTGCTGAAGCGATATCCGAGCATGACGAGAATCCTTACCTTCAATTAACCATTTATTTGCTAAATCTGTTTCGACCCAGCCGCTTATTTCCCTAAATATTTGGATTTGATGTAATGAAAACGGCAGATACACGTTAGTTCGTTATGTGCAGCTTTTTTATTTTTGGAGTTGAGAAAATCTTTACAATGAAAAAATTAGCGATTGTTGCTGTGGCCATGGCCATCACATTGTCTTCCTGTTCTTTTTATACTTGTCCTACTTACGCGAAAAAGACAGATAAGCCCGCGAAGGATAACAAGATTTGACTACAACATATTGTAAACCAGGAAGCCGTCTTCAATGGTGGTGATGACCTCCTGAACTTTTGCTCTTCTGATTCAACGTACCAAATACGTAGTCCCAGAACGGTGAGGATACGCCGAAGTATTCACCATCCTTATAATGATGGATGGCATGGTTGACCCACAAAACCTTGAACATATTTTTGGGTGGCTGGTATACATGCACGATGTAATGTATTGCCAGGTAATATGCATATCCAACTAAAAATCCTGGTAAGAATGCAAACGTATAGTCACCAAGCACTAACCGAAGTAATAACAGCAATAGCGTGGAGACGGTAATGCTAAGGAGTGGCGGCATTGCCAGCCTTTCCTTGTCTTTGGGATATTCATGGTGAACACCATGGACTGTGTACTGGAATTTCTCGCGCAATTTTGTGAATGTGCCCATGTGAAAAATGTACCTGTGCGTGAGATATTCAACGAGCGTAAAGGTGAATGCGCCGATCACAAACAGCGTTACGGTAGTAGCAGTGCTAAGACTGGTATTTGTAATACTCCAGTAAAGCAACGCTGCAGAATAGATCATGAAAATCGTAAGTGGAACGGCAATGTGCGTCCGTGAAAGTTTCTCTAATATCGGATTGGCGAAAAGTTTCTTTGTACCCTTATGCTTTGGAAATACGTCGGCCATAGCTAAACATCGTTGATACGGAATCTCTCTAAAATTTCGTTCCAGCGACCTTAAAACGGCCCTGTCAGATGTTGAGGTGCTCTTTCCGTGCGGTTTTTTCCATCACTTGCTGATAGTGCGCTTCATACAGCGGCAGGATCATCGAAATGTCGAACTCCTTGGCCCGTTTCAACGCATTCGCTTTGAAACGTGGAAGCTGGTCTTTATCAAGTACATACAATGCTTTTTTGGTCATGTCCTCTACATCGCCAACCGGGCTCAGGAAACCTGTTTCTCCCTGCACATTCAGCTCTGGTAAACCGCCGGTGTCACTTGATATTACAGGAACTTCGCAAGCCATAGCCTCCAGCGCAGCTAACCCGAAGCTTTCTTTTTCGGAAGGCATCAGAAACAGGTCGGCAACGGAAAGCACTTCCTCAACAGCTTCAAGCTTTCCAAGAAACCGCACATCATCGCAAATGCCTGTCTGGCGGCACATGGTTTCAGCTTTGGCTCTTTCCGGCCCATCTCCAATCATTAACAGCTTTGCAGGGATTTCTTTTCGGATGTTTTCAAAAATCCGGACGACATCACCAACACGTTTTACTTTTCTGAAATTCGATGTATGTACGATCAAAGATTCACCATTAGGACAAATAGCTCTTTTGAAGTGGTCTTTCTTCTGTTTCTTAAACTTTTCCAGATCAATGAAATTTGGGATTACTTCGATCTGGTTGGTTATCTTAAATGAGGCATAAGTTTCCCGCTTTAAATCTTCCGATACCGCCGTAACACCGTCTGATTGGTTGATACTAAAAGTCACGACGGGTTCGTAAGACGCATCTTTCCCGACGAGGGTAATATCAGTACCGTGCAATGTTGTTACCACGGGAATTGTAATGCCCTGTGATCTGAGGATCTGCTTCGCCATGTAAGCAGCTGAGGCATGCGGGATGGCATAATGCACATGAAGCAGGTCGAGCTTTTCATTTTGTACTACGCTTACCATCGTACTGGCCAATGCCAGCTCATAAGGCGCGTACTCAAATAGCGGATATGAATTCAGGTTTACCTCGTGATAAAAAAGATTTTCATTTAAGAAATCCAGGCGCGTCGGCTGGGAGTAGGTGATGAAATGCACTTTATGGCCCTCTTTCGCCAGGGCTTTTCCAAGTTCGGTCGCTACCACACCGCTACCACCAAATGTGGGATAACAGACAATACCAATTTTAATTTGATCCACGGGGTTAATGTTTACTAGCTATTGTCGAAAAACAAATCTAATTATTGTTAGCTGCCGTGTTTTCTGCTGAAAGTGATCCCGGTTCTGAAAAAATACGGGGTTTTCCGCGTCGGCAATAATCCAATATAGATTCGTAGATGACGTCTTGTATGCGAGAACGGATATTGGCGGTCAAAAGTTTATTATTGGTCATATCCGGATGCACGCGGTTCGATAAAAAAATGTAAACCAGATTGAATTTCGGATCAATCCACATACAAGTGCCTGTAAATCCGGTGTGTCCAAAAGTTTCTTGCGAGGCAAAAACGGACGTGACGCCGGTGGTTTCGCTCGGGGTTGGACGGTCCCAGCCAAGGCCGCGTTTACTCGATTCAAATGTTTTTTTAGTAAACAACTTGACGGTTTCGGGCCGGTAGTATTGATAACCCCCGTAATAGCCATCCTGCAAAAGCATCTGCGCAAGCTTGCCAAGGTCGTTCGCATTGCTGAATAATCCGGCGTGTCCGGCAATTCCGCCGTGCATGGCAGCTCCCTGATCATGTACCGTTCCGATCAATAATGACCTTCGAAACAGCCTGTCATTTTCGGTTGGCGCGATCCGCCCGACCGGAAAACGCATCAATGGCACATAACCGGTTGTGTACGCGCCCAGTGGCTCATACAGATTCTGCATCAGAAACTCATTCATCCGTTGATTCAACAATGTTTCGGAAAGATGATGCATGATGTAAAATCCCATGTCACTGTACTTGTAATCGTAGGGCGTTCGAAGCGGTTTTTCACGGAGCTTTGACTTGATCGTCCACGACCAGAGGCTGTCCGGCATTGATGCGCTTGCAAATAACCTGTCGGATACCACGAGCGGATATTGCAGCGAAGGTGTTCGGGAATAGAAAGCCGGCAGAAAAGTGGTGTCCTTAACTGTTTGCGCCCAGAACGGTAGGTATGGCCACAAACCGGCCTGGTGGGTAAGAATATCTTTTAACGTCGCATCTTTTTTGTTTGAATCACGAAGCTCAGGAAGATAGTAGGATGCCTTTCGATTAAGATCTAACATCCCACGGTCGTACAGGAACATGACGGCCTGAAGCGTTGCCGACACTTTAGTTACTGACGCGAGATCGTAGATTGTACTGTCTGTTACCGGCGTTACATTTTCGTAAGTGTAATGCCCGTACGATTTTTCGAAGATCACTTTACCTTCTTTTGCAACGAAAACGTGGCAGCCGGGTGTTCCACCCATCTCGATTGCTTCCAGTGCAATGGCGTCAACTCTGCGCTGTAGCATTTCACCGTTGATGCCGGCATCTTCCGGGAAACTGTATTGTAATCGCGAAAGTGATTTTGTTTGTAAAGAAGAAGGATGATTTGTTATACGAACGAGGTTGATCGGCGACACGCCAGACATACCAATTGCCCCGAAGATCGCTTGCGGAAGAAGTTTCTGGGTTTGTAAGTCCTCGATGTAAGCGGTGACGATCGTTGGGAAAATTTGCGCATAATCATCCAGATGAAAACTTCCCATGTCGGCGATGATGACGTCTTTGTTGAAACCAGTCTGCTGAAAGATTAGTGATAATGAATCAAGTAACATCCTGGTTGTTCTATCGGTAATGCCGACGATGATCACATCATTTTGCGTGAAAGCATGTCGGATCGCAGAAGCCTGCTCCCCGGATTTTACCAGGAAATGCTTAGCGGGAACATACTTGGAAATGGTTTGCTGAAAATTGTTTCCACGGGATGAGTCTCCCAGGAAAATTGAAGCAAAGTTTTTGTTCTCTAATGTAACCAGCGGTAATACATTGCGGTCATTGCGGAGTACTGTTATCGATGACTGATATGTTTCTCGCTGAAAAATTTGTGCTTGCGGTGACGCTAGTTTCGTCATCAGTCCCTGCTCATCGTTGGCGATTTTCCGATTAAGTCCCGCATCATATTTGGCGCTTAGCACTCTTTTCACGGAGGCATCGAGCTGTGGTTTGTATCCACTATTTTTTTTCAGGAAGCGCTTGATTCGCCGAATAGCTGCATTAGGATTTTCAGAGCTGATCAACAGATCATTGCCGGCAATAAACGCGTAAAGCTCCGCATCGCCATTCCTGAGCTTTTTGTTTTCCGTCTCGGTGAGCCTTAGATCAACAATTACCAGCCCGTTATACTGCATTTTTCTTCTCAGCCAGTCCGCCGCATAGAACGATGCAAGCGTGCTTCCCGACAACGGATTTTTTTTAACGATGCTTTTTTTCTGAATGAATACAGGAAGATTTTTTGCCGCTGGCATCACGGCATTTAATCCGTGCCTAAACATATTTCTGAAAACAAAAGTGTTAGCCGTATCCACGAAAGTCTGAACTTGCAGGATCTGCTTTTCGATGTCTGTGATGGTGACGCCATCGATCTCGAAATATTTTCCACACGCCAGAATTCCTTCCGAGCTCATTCCCTGCATGAATGCCCACGCGCGTTGCAAGACCAAATGTTTGTTATCGCTGAACCGGTTAATTGAAAGATGTTTTTGATTTGAATTCGCCGGAATAAGGGACAACCCCAAATTCATGTGTACGCCGAGTGATCGCAACTCGAAACCAATTCTTCGACCAAGATTGTATACAAGTGAATCCGACTGAAATGCTCCTTGTGCAAGTGTAGGTGGGTATATCAGTGTGCTGTCAAGCTGAGAAAGGCCATTGGCCGCATCTGTTGCGACCAGTAGTGGTATCTGCGCCTGGCTTTGCAGACGATTTGTGAATGAAAGCTGACGGCGTGGTTCGCCGGTTGTGAAAACGATCCCTCCGATGCGGTTACTTTTTACGTGATCTTCTACATCGTCGAGCTTCGACTCCCCCAGGTGTGACGAAACGGGTGTCATCAAAAGCTGTGCAATTTTCTGGTCGGCATCCAGGTTTTGAAATACACTGTCGACCCATGCTTGTTTGCGAGATTGGCCACCCGCAAATCCAACCGTTAATAACATCACGGCAAAAAATGTACTAATCTGCCTGAGCCACCAACGGTGAATGTTCAACGCCTGGTTTATCCTTTTTTGCAACATCTCAGCTTGTAAATATCAACCCGTTTGTAGAAAGAACAATTTTATATCTAGATTATTTTAGGCGGTGGTTGCCTCTCGAATCAAATGTTTAATTTGCATCCGCTGCTTTATAGCCGATTAAATTCATGCCCGATATTATTCAACTGCTTCCCGACTCAATTGCAAACCAGATTGCAGCAGGCGAAGTGGTACAGCGACCAGCATCTGCAGTAAAAGAGCTGATAGAAAATGCGATTGATGCAGGGGGCAAAGCAATCAGACTTATTGTGAAGGAAGCCGGAAAAACGTTGATTCAGGTGATTGACGACGGCGGCGGTATGTCGGAGACGGATGCACGCATGAGCCTTGAACGACATGCTACGTCGAAAATAAGGAAAGCGGAAGATCTTTATACGATCCACACAATGGGGTTTCGCGGCGAAGCGCTGGCATCCATCGCGGCGGTGTCTCAAATGGAAATGCGCACGCGTCTTGCAGATCAGGAGCTTGGAACTTGTCTGGTGGTAGAAGGTTCTGAAGTGAAGAAACAGGAACCGATTGCGTGTGATAAAGGAACGAGCATCAGTGTAAAAAATCTCTTTTATAACATTCCCGCTCGACGGAATTTTCTGAAATCAAATCCTGTAGAGCTTCGGCATATCATCGAAGAATTCCAACGCCTTGCCCTCGCACATGCAGACATTTCGTTTTCATTTGTACAGGGCGATGAGCTTATCTACGATCTGCCGGCTGGTAAAGTAAGTCAACGGATCGTCAATTTATTTGGCAAGAATTATCAGGCACAGCTTGCCGCTTGCCAGGAAGAAACGAGTCTTGTGAAAGTGACTGGTTATATCGGGAAACCCGACTTTGCAAGAAAGACACGCGGCGAACAGTTTCTTTTTGTTAACAAACGATTCATCCGAAGCAACTATCTGCATCATGCGATCATGAGCGCCTTTGAAGGATTGCTTCCGGAGAATAGTTTTCCTTTTTATGTGATCT
>Ga0196965_1000407_pt1 | contig 26910 bp, 23 predicted proteins | sample S1_20metaG_FD_148668 | JGI IMG/M metagenome (GOLD analysis project Ga0196965, IMG submission 148668) | Soil microbial communities from Anza Borrego desert, Southern California, United States - S1_20 | ecosystem: Environmental > Terrestrial > Soil > Desert | place: USA: California | collected... | reverse complement strand
TGCTGCCGTCGGGAATCGTCCGGGCACACTCTCGGTCATCGGCAACGGGGTGGTGCTCGATCCCTGGGCGCTCAAGGCCGAGGTCGGCCGGCTGGCGGAGCAGGGCGTGGCGGTGACCCCCGAGACCCTGCACATCGCCGACACCTGCCCCCTGATCCTCCCCTTCCACCGCGATCTCGACGCGCTTCGCGAGGATGCGTCCGGCCAGGGCAAGATCGGGACGACCCGGCGGGGGATCGGCCCGGCCTACGAGGACAAGGTCGGGCGCCGCGCGATCCGGGTCTGCGACCTCGCCCATCTCGGCCATCTCGGCCCCCAGATCGACCGCCTCTGCGCCCATCACGACGCGCTCCGCGCCGGCTTCGGCGAGCCGCCGATCGACCGCGTCCGGCTCGAGCGCGACCTCGCCGAGATCGCCGAGTTCGTGCTCCGCTTCGCCCGCCCGACCTGGATCACGCTCAACGAAGCCAAGGCGCGCGGCAAGCGAATCCTGTTCGAAGGCGCTCAGGGCGTGCTGCTCGACGTCGACCACGGCACCTATCCGTTCGTCACCTCGTCCAACACCGTCGCCGGCACCGCCGCCGGCGGCAGCGGACTCGGTCCGGGCGCCGCCGGCTTCGTGCTCGGAATCGTCAAGGCCTACACGACGCGGGTCGGCGCCGGCCCCTTCCCGACCGAGCTCGAGGACGATACCGGGCAGCGCCTGGGCGAGCGCGGCCGGGAGTTCGGAACGGTGACGGGACGCAAGCGGCGCTGCGGCTGGTTCGACGCGGTGCTCGTCCGCCAGGCCTGCGCCGTGGCGGGGGTCACCGGAGTGGCGCTGACCAAGCTCGACGTGCTCGACGGGTTGGACGAGATCCGGATCTGCACCGGCTACCGCCTGCGCGGCCGGGCGCTCGACCATCTCCCCGCCCATGCCGCCGACCAGCAGGCGGTCGAGCCGGTCTACGAGACGATCGAGGGTTGGGCCGGATCGACGGCGGGCGCGCGCAGCTGGGCCGAGCTCCCGGCCCAGGCGATCAAATATATCAAGCGCATCGAGGAACTGTGCCGGATCTCGGTGGCGCTCGTGTCGACCAGCCCGGAGCGCGAGGACACGATCCTGGTGCGGGACCCGTTCGCGGATTGAGATCATGCTGAACTGGTTTCGGCATCCAGGGTCGAGCCCCGGCGCGGGTGGAGGACTGGGCCCTGAAACGAGTTCAGGGTGACGCTCGCCCCTTCCCCTCCGCCCGCTCCGGGCCTATCGCGCGGCCATGGCTAACATCCTCGTCACCGGCACCAGCCGCGGCATCGGCAAGGCGATCGCCGCCGCCCTCTCCGCCCACAACGTGATCGGCCACTCCAGCCGGGGCGGCGACGCCATGATCGCCGCCGACCTTTCCGCCCCGGGCGCCGCCGGGCGCCTCTGGCACGAAGCTCTGGAGCGGGTCGGCGGGCGCATCGACGCGCTGATCAACAATGCCGGCGTCTTCGAGGCCGCGCCGGTCGACCTGCCGGCGGAGGAATGGACTGCGCAATGGGAGCGGACGATTCGGATCAACCTCACCGCCTCGGCCGAGCTCTGCCGGCTCGCCGTCCTCCACTATCGCGAGGAAGGGGGAGGCCGGATCGTCAACGTCGCCAGCCGCGCCGCCTATCGCGGCGACAGCCCGCAGCATTGGCATTACGCCGCGTCGAAGGCCGGGATGATCGGAATGACGAAGTCGATCGCCCGCGGCTATGCGGCTGACAACATTCTCGCTTTCGCCGTCTGCCCCGGCTTCACCGCTTCGGAGATGATCGAGGATTATATGGAGAGCCGGGGCGGCCGGAAGATCGTCGCCGACATTCCGCTGGGCCGGGTGGCGACGGCGGATGAAGTGGCCGAAACGGTGCGGTGGCTCGCGGTCGACGCGCCCGCCTCGGCGACCGGAGCGGTGATCGACGTCAACGGGGCCAGCTATGTCCGCTGAGCGCCGATGACCGACAGCTGGAAGGTCTCCCTCCCCTGCACCAAGGCGGAGGCGGAGGCGCTGAAGGAGGACATCTCTCCGCTCGCCTGGCTCGATTTCCCGCCGGTGCTGATGACGAGCGAGTCGGACGCAGCCCGGCCCGACGAATGGCGGCTGGACGCCTATTTCGACCGCGAGCCTTCGGCCGAAATGCTCGACCTCCTCGCCGCTCTCGCGCCGAGCGCGGCGGGAGCGGCTCCGGCGGTGGAGCGGGTAGAGGATCGCGACTGGGTGACTCTCAGCCAGCAGGGGCTTGAGCCGATCCGGGCCGGCCGCTTCTTCGTCCACACGCCGGCCCATCGCGGCGAGGCGCCCGGGGATTCGATCGCGCTCGAGATCGACGCCGGGCGCGCCTTCGGCACCGGCCAGCACGAGACGACGACCGGCTGCCTCATCGCTCTCAGCGGCCTCAAGGCGGGCGGCGCGGCTTTCGCCAATCTGCTCGATCTCGGCACCGGCACCGGCCTGCTCGCCTTCGCCGCCCTGAAGCTCTGGCCCGCCGCCCGCGCCGCCGCCTCCGACAACGATCCGGTGGCGATCGAGGTGAGCGAGGAGAATGCCGCGATCAACGGCGTCGCGCTCGGGCGGACCCGGGGGCGGCTCGAGCTCGCCGTCGCCGAGGGCATGGACCATGTGCGGCTGCGGGCGCGCGCGCCCTACGACCTCGTCATCGCCAATATCCTCGCCGGCCCGCTGATCGACCTCGCCCCCTCGGTGGCGGCGGCGATCGAACCCGGAGGCCGGCTGATCCTCGCCGGGCTGCTCGACCATCAGGCGCCCGCGGTGGCCGCCGCCTACCGCCGCCGGGGGATGATGCTGACCGGGCGCGTTGACCGCGGCGAGTGGCCGACGCTGATCATGCGCAAGCGGCGGGCGGCGCCGGCGAGAAGGGGCCGGCGGCGCTGAGCCGTCATTCCGGCGAAGGCCGCTTCTGCACCCCCGGTGTTCATGGATCCCGGCCTCCGCCCGGATGACGATTAGCCGGCCTCCGCCACGATCGCGTTCCAGCCCGCCTCGTCGATCACCTCGATCCCCAGCTCGGCGGCCTTCTTGAGCTTGGAGCCGGCGCCGGGCCCGGCGATCACCAGGTCCGTCTTCGCCGAAACCGAGCCGGCGACCTTGGCGCCGAGCTTCTCGGCCTGAGCCTTGGCCTCGTCGCGCGACAGGGTCTCGAGGCTTCCGGTGAAGACCAGGGTCTTGCCGGAAACGGGCGATTCCTTCGTCTCCCACGCCACGTCCGCCGGCCGGACCCCGGCGGCGAGCAGATCGTCGAGAACCTGGCGGTTATGCGCCTCCTCGAAGAAGTCGAGCAGGGCGTTGGCGACCTCGGGCCCGATATTGGGAGTCTCGACCGTCTCGACCACCGCCTTGTCGCGGCGCTGGAGGAACTTGCGCTCCTCCTCGCCGTCGAGCGGCGCGGCCTCGCGGCGGACCTTCAGCGCCGCCTCGATCATCGCGCGGAAATTGTCCCAGCCGCGGTAGCGGCGGGCGAGGTCGCGGGCGGTGACCTCGCCGACATGGCGGATGCCCAGCGCGTAGAGAAACCGGTCGAGCGGCGGCCGCCGCTTCGCGTCGATGGCCGCGATGAGGTTGGCCGCGGAGATCTCCGCCCAGCGCTCCCGCTTCAGCAGATCGTCCCGGGTCAGCCGGAAGATGTCGGCCGGCGACTGGAGGAGGCCGTCGCGGAAGAAGCTCTCGATATGGGTGATCCCGAGCCCCTCTATGTCGAGGGCGTGGCGGGAGACGAAATGGCGCAGCCGCTCCACCCGCTGGACGGGGCAGACCAGCCCGCCCGTGCAGCGCACGTCGACCTCCCCTTCCTCGCGGACCGCGTCCGAGCCGCATTCGGGGCAGGCCGAGGGGAAGACATAGGGCGGGCGATCCTCGTCCGGGGTGAGGTTCTCCAGAACCTGCGGGATGACGTCCCCGGCGCGCTGGATCAGGACCCGGTCGCCGACTCGGACTCCGAGCCGCTCGATCTCGTCCTTGTTGTGCAGGGTCGCGTTGGTGACCGTCACCCCGCCGACGCTGACCGGCCTGAGGCGCGCCACCGGAGTAAGCTTGCCGGTTCGCCCGACCTGGATGTCGATCGCCTCGAGAACCGTCTCGGCCTTCTCGGCGGGGAATTTGTGGGCCAGCGCCCAGCGCGGCGCCCGCGCCACCTGGCCGAGGCGGCGCTGCCAGTCGAGCCGGTCGACCTTGTAGACCACGCCGTCGATGTCGAAGGCGAGATCGGCGCGCTTCGCTTCGATCGCCCGGTAATGGGCGAGCAGCGCGTCGAGCGCGGCGAAACGGTCCAGATAGTCCGCGATCGGCAGCCCCCAGGACTCGATCGCGCGCATCACTCCCAACTGGGTGTCGGCCGGGAGGGCGGAGACCTCCCCCCAGCCATGGGCGTAGAAGCGCAAGGGCCGCGACGCGGTCACCGCCGCCTCCTTCTGCCGCAGCGAGCCCGCGGCGGCGTTGCGCGGATTGGCGAACTGCCGCGCCTTGGCGGGGTCCTCGGCCTCCGCCAGCAGGCGGGCGTTGAGCGCCGCGAAGTCGCCCTTCGACATGTAGACCTCGCCGCGAATCTCGAAAATGTCGGGGGCGTCGCCCGCCAGCCGCTGCGGGATATCGGCGATGGTCCTCGCATTGTCGGTCACCACCTCGCCGGTGGTGCCGTCGCCGCGGGTGGCGGCGAGGACCAGCTCGCCTCTCTCGTAGCGAAGCGAGCAGGAGAGCCCGTCTATCTTCGGCTCGGCGGTGAGCGCGACCTCCTCGCTTTCGGGCAGGCTGAGAAAGCGCCGCACCCGGCCGATGAAGTCGGCCACCTCCTCGCCGGAAAAGGCGTTGTCGAGGCTGAGCATCGGCAGCGCGTGGCGCACCTTGGAAAGGTGCGCGGCGGGGGCGGCGCCGACCTGGCGCGAGGGGCTGTCTTCGCGGACGAGGTGGGGAAATTGCCGCTCGAGCTCTGAATTGCGGCGGACGAGCGCGTCGTAATCGGCGTCGGAAATCTCCGGCGCGTCCTCGCTATGGTAGAGGCGATTGTGGCGCGCGATCTCGGCGGCCAGATATTCCAGCTCTTCGGCGGCTTCGGCTTCGGTCATGGTTTCTCGCGGCCCCTCACGCCGCCTCCAGCAGCCGCACCGCCTGCGCCCGCGCCTCGTCCGTCACCTGCGCCCCCGACAGCATGCGTGCGATCTCCTCGCGCCGCCGCCCCTCGTCCAGCGTCTGCACGCTGGTGCGCGTGACGAGTCCCTCGTGGCTCTTCTCGATGAGCAGGTGGCGCTGGCCGCGGGCCGCCACCTGGGGGCTGTGGGTGACGACGAGAAGCTGCGCCCCTTCCGCCAGCCGGTGGAGACGCTCGCCGACCGCGCTGGCGACGGCGCCGCCGACGCCGCGGTCGATCTCGTCGAAGATCATGGTGCGGGCTTCGCCGCGCTCCGCCAGGGCGACCTTGAGGGCGAGAATGAAGCGGGCGAGCTCGCCGCCGCTGGCGATCCGGGTCAGCGGCGCGAACGGAGCGCCGGGATTGGTCGAGACCTCGAACTCGACCCGGTCGCGGCCGCGCGCCGCCCATTGCGCCTCGGCGAGCGGCTCGATCAGGGTATGGAAGCGGGCGGAGTCGAGCTTGAGCGGAGCCAGCTCGCGCGCCACCGCGGAGTCGAGGCGGGCGGCGGCGGCGGTCCTGAGCTCGGTGAGCCGGGCCGCCTCCATTTCGTAGGCGGCGCGGCTGTCGCGGACCCGCTGTTCGAGCGCGGCGAGGCTCTTCTCGCCGGCCTGAAGCGCGTCGAGCTTCGCCGCAAGCTCTTCGGCGAGGGCGGGCAGCGAATCCGGATCCACCCGATGCTTGCGCGCCAAGGCGCGGATCTCGAACAGCCGGGTCTCGGCCTCCTCCAGCCGGGCCGGGTCGAAGGCGAGCGCGGCGGCGGCGGCGGCGAGCCGGTCCTCGGCCTCGGAGGCTTCGACCAGAGCCCTGTCGAGGGCTTCGAGCGCCGCCGTCAGAAGCGCGTGCTCGCCGCCGATCCGGTCGAGCCGCCGCGCCGCCTGCCGGACCAGCGAAAGGCCGCCGTCGGACCCGTCCAGAAGCTGGCCGATCACGGCGATGTCCTCGGCGAGGCGGGCGCCTTTCTGCATGTCCGAGCGGAGCCCGGCCAGGGCCGCCTCCTCGCCCGCTTCGGGAGCAAGCCGCCGAAGCTCGGCGACCGAATGCTCGAGCCATTCCCGGTCCCGGTCGGCGGTCTCCAGATCCTGGCGCGCCCGCGCCAGGGCGGCTTCGGCCTCTCCCCAGACGCGCCACGCCCGCTCGGCGTCGGCGGCGTCGATCCGGCCGAAAGCGTCGAGCAGGGCGCGATGGCCGCGGGGGTTGAGCAGCCCGCGATCGTCGTGCTGGCCGTGGACCTCGACGAGCAGGGCGCCGAGCTCGCGGACGAGAGCCACCGAGGCCGACTGGTCGTTGACGAGGGCGCGGCTGCCGCCGTCGGCGCGGACGATCCGGCGAACGACCAGCGGCTCGCCGGGCTCGCCTTCGAGGCCGTTGTCGCTCAGCAGGCCGTGGGCGGGATGATCGGACGGAAGGTCGAAGCTGACGGTGACGACGGCCTGCCCCTGGCCCTGGCGGACGAGGCCGCTGTCGGCGCGGGCGCCGAGCGCCAGGCCGAGCGCGTCGAGCAGGATCGACTTGCCCGCCCCGGTCTCGCCGGTGAGGACTCCGAGGCCGGGTCCGAATTCGAGGTCGAGGCTCTCGATCAGGACGACGTCGCGGATGGAGAGGCTGGTGAGCACGGGTTCGCCCTCAGTTGGCCACCCCGGCGGGCGCCGGGGCCTCGGCCCGTCCGCCGTGTCTTTCCGTCACGAGGTCCCGGCTTTCGCCGGGATGACGTGGCGGGCGTGCGTCACGCCGCGGGCGATGCCGCAGGCGCCGCCGGCGCGTGCTTCTGGACCAGCGAATAGGCCCGCTCATACCATTTGGTATTGGGATAATTGGCGCCGAGCACCGCGGCCGACCGCCGGGCCTCGGCGGGGATGCCGAGGGCGAGGTAGGATTCGGTAAGGCGCATCAGCGCCTCCGGCGTGTGGCTGGTCGTCTGATACTGCTCGACGACGGTGCGGAAGCGCATCACCGAGGCCAGCCACTGGGCGCGGCGCTGGTAGAAGCGGCCGATCTCCATCTCCTTGCCGGCGAGATGGTCGCGGACGAGGTCGACCTTGAGGCGGGCGTCGGCGGCGTAGCGCGTGTCCGGATAGCGGCGGATGAGCTCGCCCAGCGCGTCGAGCGCCTGGCGGGTGGTGCCCTGGTCGCGGGTCACGTCCTGGATCTGCTCGTAATAGCTGAGCGAGATCAGGTAATAAGCGTAAGGCGCGTCGCGGTTGCCCGGGTGGATGGAGAGGAACCGGCGGGCGGATTCGATCGACTTGGTATAATCCTTGGCCGCATAATAGCTAAACGCGCTCATCAGCTGCGCGCGACGCGCCCAGACGGAATAGGGATGCTGGCGCTCGACCTCGTCGAAGACGGCGCCCGCCAGGGCATATTGGCGCTGGTCGAGGCGCTTCTTGGCGAGGTTGTAGAGGGTGTTGACGTCGCGGGCGACATATTGGGTGTCGGCGCGGGTCCTCTTGCCTCCGCTGGCGCAGCCGGCGAGGGGAAGGACGAGGCTCACCATGAGGGCGGCGGCGGCAAAGCGGGCATGTTTACGCAGCATGGAGGGCTTCTTAGCGGAGGGTTGGGACGAGGCCAAGCGCGGACTGGAAGTGACAGTCACTGGTGACAGTCACTCGCCCCTCCGCGATGAACGGCGGTTTAATGTCTGCGCTGTAAGGGGACGGCCATGCTGCGCGTGCTGACGCTCTCGACGCTCTACCCGGACTCCGCCCGGCCGTCCTTCGGCATCTTCGTGGAGCGCCAGACGCTTGCGCTGGCCGCGCGCGACGGGGTCGAGGTCGAGGTCGTCGTTCCGGCGGGACTCCCGCCTTGGCCGCTCGCCGCCCATCCGCATTACCGCGCCAGGGCCAAGCTGCCGGCGCGGGAGCGCCGCTGGGGGCTCACCATCCACCGGCCCCGCTTCCGGGTGTGGCCGGGGCTGGGCGGCACGGGCGCCGCCAGGTCGCTTGCGGCGGCGGTTCTGCCGCTCGCGCGCCGCTTGAGCTGCGACGTCATAGACTCCGAATTCTTCTGGCCCGACGGCGTGGCCGCGATGCACCTCGGCGAGGCCCTGGGAGTGCCTTTCTCGATCAAGGCGCGGGGCAGCGACGTGCATTTCTGGGGTGGCCGCCCCGCGGCCGCGGCGCAGATGCTGGAGGCGGGCCGGAAGGCCGGCGGGCTGCTCGCCGTCAGCGGAGCGCTCAAGGCCGACATGGCCGCCCTGGGCATGGCCGGGGACAAGATCCGGGTTCATTATACCGGCATCGACCTGGAGCGGTTCCGGCCGCTGGAGCGCGCCGCGGCGAAGCGGACGCTGGGGGTGGAGGGGCCGCTGATCGTCACTCCGGGCAACCTCGTCCCGCTCAAGGGCCAGCGTCTGGCGATCGAGGCGCTGCGCGATCTGCCGGGGGCGACCCTGCTCATCGCGGGCGAAGGCCCGGAGCGGCCGGCGCTCGAGGCGCTGATCTCCGAATTCGGCTTGGCGCCGCGGGCGCGCCTGCTCGGCGCCGTCCCGCCCGCGGCGATGCCGGAGCTGCTCGCGGCCGCCGACCTGATGCTGCTGCCGTCGGAGCGGGAGGGCCTCGCCAATGTCTGGATCGAGGCCCTGGCCTGCGGCACGCCGATCCTGATCGCCGACGTCGGCGGCGCTCGCGAGGTGCTCGACCGGCCCGAGGCCGGCCGGCTGGTGGCCCGGGAGCCGAGGGCGATCGCCGCCGCGGCCCGGGAGATGCTGGCCTCGCCGCCGGATCGGGCGGAAGTGCGGCGGTCGGCGGAGCGTTTCAGCTGGGCGCGCAACGGCGCCGAGCTTCACGCGCACCTATCCTCCCTGTCCCTGGCGGGGACGGCGAGGATTTAGAGCGGCATGAGCGCGGCCGCGATCCAGCGCTCCTCGCCGCGCAGCAGGCCCCAGGTGCGGGCGGCGGCGCGGCTGTCCATCACTTCGAGGCCGATTCCGCGCGCTTCGAGCGCCTCGCGCAGAGCGCGCGGCGGATGGATGAGTCGGGGGCCGGTGCCCAGCAGCAGGAATTCGGGCGCGGGATCGAGGGCGAGCAGAGGCTCGAGATGGCCCGGATTCAGCTCGGCGAGCGCCGGCGGCGCCCATTGGCCGGCGCTGAGCGGAGTCAGCAGCAAGGCGAGGTAGACGCCCTCGTCGACGACGAACCCGCCCCCCGAAAAGCCGGAGACGACCGGACCTTCGGCGGTCGGGTCGCGGTCGAAGCGGGCCATCAATAGCCTTCGTTATGGCTCTTGATGCGCTCGCCGCCGCTGGTGGCGGTGTTGGTCTTCGGCAGGAAGCTGTCCGAATTGACCTTGAGCCAGACCAGCCAGGGCGCGGCGATATAGACGGTGGAATAGGTGCCGACGATCACGCTGATCAGCAGGGCGGTGGTGAAGCTGTGGATGATCGGCGGCCCGAGGATCATCAGCGATCCCAGCGCGAGCAGCATCGCGAAGTTGGTCGCGACGGTCCGCGACAGGGTCTCGTTCATCGACAGGTTGAGGAGCGAGACGATGTCCATCTTGCGATATTTGCGCAGGTTCTCGCGCACCCGGTCGTAGATGACGATGGTGTCGTTGAGCGAATAGCCGATCAGGGTCAGCAGCGCGGCGACGACGTTGAGGTCGAACTCCATCTGGGTGAGGGCGAAGAAGCCCAAAGTCAGGGTCACGTCGTGGAAAAGCGAGAACAGGGCCCCGACGCCGAACTGCCATTCGAATCTTATCCAGATATAGATGACGATTCCGATCGCGGAGAGCAGGAGCGCCAGCGCTCCGTCCCTGACCAGCTCCTCCGAAACCTTGCCCGAGACGGTGTCGACCGAATCGATCCGAACCCCGGGATAATTTTGCTGAAGCGCCTGGCGGACCTTCGAAGCCGCCTTGTTCGCGCCTTCCTCGCCGCCCTCCGGCAGGGGCAGGCGGATCGAGATTTCGCGGTTGCTGCCGAATTCCTGGACGCTCGGATCGCCCAGGCCGAGCGCGGTGACGTCGCTGCGCAGCTGGTCGAGCGACGGCGGCTGGGCGAAAGTGGTGCGGATCACCTGCCCGCCGGCGAAGTCCACCCCGAAATTGAGCCCCTTGACCGCGAGCAGGGCGATCGAGGCCGCCATCAGCAGCCCCGAGATGATGATCGCGACATTGCGCCAGCGCAGGAAATCGAGGTTCGTGTTGTCGGGGATGAGTTTCAGCAGTCGCATGGCGTCCTCAGATCCTGAGCTCGGTCGGGCGCTTGCGCAGCCAGATGGACACGAACATCCGGGTGACGGTGACGGCCGTGAAGACCGACGTGGCGATGCCGATCATCATCACGATCGCGAAGCCCTTCACCGGGCCGGAGCCGAAATAGTAGAGCAGAAGGCCGGCGATGACGTTGGTGATGTTGGCGTCGAAGATGGCGGTGCGCGCCTCGTTATAGCCATGCTCCACCGCGTCCAGGACCCGCCGCCCGCGCCGATGCTCCTCGCGGATTCGCTCGTTGATGATGACGTTGGCGTCGACGGCGGCGCCGACGGTGAGAACGAAGCCGGCGATTCCCGGCAGGGTCAGGGTCGCGAAGGGCGCCATGATGCCGAGGATGACGATGACGTTCAGGACCAGAGCGATGTTGGCGTAGATTCCGAAGCGTCCGTAGGTCAGCCACATGAACATCAGGATGCCGACCGTGCCGACGATTCCGGCGATGACGGCGCGGCGGATCGAATCCCGGCCGAGGTCGGGACCGACCGTGCGTTCCTCGACCACCTTGAGCTCGACCGGCAACGCGCCCGAGCGGAGCTGGACGGCGAGGTCGGTGGCGGCCTCGACCGTGAAGCTGCCCGAAATCAATGCCTGGCCGCCGAGGATCGGCTCGTTGATGTTGGGCGCCGAGAGAACGACGTTGTCGAGGATGATGGCGAAGGGCTTGTTGACGTTCTGCTGCGTCACCTTGCCGAAGGCCAGCGAGCCGCGCCGGTCGAACGTGATGCTCACCGCCGGCAGGTTGTTCGGATCGAAGACCTGCTTGGCGTCGATCAGCTGCTCGCCCGTCACCATCGCGCGCCGCTGGACGACGATCCTGCCGCCGCCGACCATCGGCAGTATCTGCGTGCCGGGCTGGGCGCGGCCGGTCTGGACTCCGGACTGATCGGGCGCGACCATCTTGAACTCGAGCCGGGCGGTTTTCCCGAGCAGGGCCTTCAGCCCCTCCGGATCCTTGAGGCCCGGCACCTGGACGAGGATCCGGTCCTTGCCCTGGCGGATGACCGTGACTTCCTTCGCTCCGGTCGGGTCGACGCGGGTGTAGACCACCTCGCGGGCCGAGCTCATCGCGTTTTCGAGCGCCTCGGCGAGGCCGGCCTGGGTGGGCGTGATGACGATGCGGGTGCCGTCGATCACGTCGACGTCGAACGTGCGCTGCCCGCCCAGGCCGCCGACCGGCTGGGTCTGGTTGCGGGCGAGCTCGACCGCCGCGTCGACCTGGGCCGGATTGCGGACGAGAAAGCTCAGCCGCCCGCCCGCCGTCGACATGTCGCCGAACTCGATGGGCGGGCTGGCGCGGCGAAGCTCGCCGCGCATGATCTCCTCCATCTGGTCGATGCGCTGCTTGGCGACGTCGCTGGTGTCCGCCTGGAGCAGCAGATGGCTTCCGCCGGCGAGATCGAGGCCGAGGTTGATCTGGGCGCTGGGCACGAAGGCCGGCCATTTGGCGACCTGCGCCTCGGGAACGAAGCTCGGGATCGCCATCGCGATTCCGACCAGGCAGAGCAGGCTGACCGCCCACATCTTCCAGCGGGGAAAATCGAGCATGGGTCAGTCGTTCGCCGGCTTGGCGCCGTGCGGGCGGACTTCGCTGAGCATGCCCTTCACGACCCTGACCCGGGTTCCGGAGGCGATTTCCAGCTCTATCTCGGCCTCGTCCACCTTGGTGACCTTGCCGATCAGCCCGCCGCTGGTGACGGCGATGTCGTTGCGCTTCACCGCGGCGATCATGTCGCGATGCTGCTTCATCCGCCGGCTCTGCGGCCGGATCAGGAGGAAGTAGAAGATGACGAAGATGAGCAGCAGCGGCGCGAACTGCACGAGGATGGCGGTAAAGCCGTCAGGGGTTGCGGCGCCGGACTGGGCATGAGCGGGCGATGAGAACATGGGCTATACCTGGTGAGGACCCGGCGCCGACGCAAGCGTCCGGAGGAAGGCGGCGGCGACTAACATGCGTTGCGAGTGCAGCGCAAGCGCGCCGCCGCGACGCCGGCGAGGCTTCAGGCGCGCGGCGGCAGGATGATCAGGGTCGAGGTGCCGTGGGCGAGGACCTTGCCATCGCCCGACAGGAGCCGGGCCTCCGCCGTCGCGATCTGGCGGCCGCGCGTGACCACCTGTCCCTCGCAGCGGACGGTGGCGCCGTCGCCGGGAACCGGGCGGGTGAAGTTCACCTTGGTCTCGACCGTGGTGTAGCCGACGCCCGCCGGAAGCTCGGTGTGGACCGCGCAGCCGGCCGCGCTGTCGATCAGGGTCAGGGCGACTCCGCCATGGACTCCGCCGAGGGGGTTGAGCAGATGCGGCCCCGCCTCGCCCTCGAACACCGCCCGGCCCGGCGCCACCTCGACCAGCCGGAAGCCCATGGTCGCCCCGATCGGCGGCGACGGCAGCCCGCCCGCGATGATCGCCTCCAGCATCTCGAGCCCGGTGAGATTCGCGATCTCCTCCCGCGAGGCCACCCCGAAACGCCTGTCGCCGCCCATTTTCCGACTTCCTTATCGGTTGCTATTTGCAACTATCCTCCCCGGCCTCCCCGGTCAACGCCGCCCTTGCACGCCAGGCGCCGTCGCTTGAACGGTGCCCGGCGCCAATTCTCGACTTGGTGTGCGACGCCGAATATTCGCGCGGCTTGCCTTCGCGAGGGTCAGGGCCTAAGTCGCGCGCCTTGGGCGCCGCGGAGGCGCCAGGTCGGGGCGTAGCGCAGCCTGGTAGCGCATCACACTGGGGGTGTGGGGGTCGCTGGTTCGAATCCAGTCGCCCCGACCATTTTGCTTCCGGCCGCCGGAACCCGGCGCGGCGCCGGCCGGAACCGCCAGGCCTGGGCGCTCATCCGGATGCCGTTCTCGTCATAGCCGCCCGCGACCAGCACCGAACCGTCGGGCAGAAGAGTCGCGGTCGCGAAATTGAGGCTCTTCCCGAGGTCCGGGCCGACCAGGGCGGAGCGACCGCTCGCCGGGTCGTAGAGCTCGGCGCGCGGCGCTCCGCCGGCGACCAGCACCCTGCCGTCGGGAAGCGCAAGCACGGATCCTGCGATCTTGTAGCGCGGCTCGAGCAGCCGCCCCGCCGCGACGAAGGCCCGCGCTTCCGGATCGTAGCGTTCGACCAGGGTGAGCTTGCCGTCGCGGTCGCGGCGGTCCGAGCCTCCGAAGACGAGCACCCGGCCGTCGCCGGTCGCGACGATGCCGTGCTTGTAGCGCGCCTCGGCGAGCGCGCCCGTAGGCGACGAGCGCCCGGTCGCGGGATCGAAAAGCTCGGCCGAAGCGGTCGGCTCGCGGGCGCCGGGCCCGGTGCCGCCCCCGACGATGAGGACTTTCCCGTCGGGCAGCAGCGCCGCCCCTGCCCCGGCCCGGGCGACGGCCAGGCTCCCGGCGCGTGCCAGCCTGCCCGTCGCGGGATCGAAAATCTCGACCGCGTCGACCGGGCCCCGGCCGTCATAGCCTCCCGCCAGCAGCACCCGTCCGTCGGCGAGCTTCACCGCGGCCGGATCGGAGCGGGCGAGGCCGAGCGGGGGAGCGCGGCGCGAGCGGCCGGTGCTCGGGTCCCAGAGCTCGACCTGGTCCGAGACCGCGGCGCCCGCCCAGCCTCCCGCAATCGCTATGGTCCCGGAGTCGAGCGGAATCACGGCCGCGCTGATCCTCGGACCGAGCAGCCGCCCCGCTTGGGCGATCCGGCCGCTGTCGGGATCGTAGGCGTCGACGGTCCCGCTCTCCGGCCCGGCCTCGCAGCTTTCGAGGACGCATCCGCCGATGAGGAGGACCCGGCCGTCGGGCAGCGCGACCGCCGAGTGCGCCGCCCGGGCCACCGGCATGGCGATCGCCCCGCCGCCCGCCGTCCGAGGCTCGACCGGGCCGGGCGACTCCGCCGGCTGTCCGCAGGCGGCGAGCGCCGCGGCGAGGAGGAGGATTCTGGCGCTCATTCAGCCGACTCCCGTACCTTGCGCTCCGCCCGAAGCACGGTGCCGTAGAGCTTGCCCATGCCGATGGCGGCGATCCCCAGAGCGAGGAACGAGAGGATCCGGAGCATGCCGGTGAGCTCGGCCGCGTCGAGCACAAACACCTTGAGGATCGTCGCGGTGAGGAGGATCAGCCCGGCCAGGCGGAGCGCCTTGTCGGGAATCCGGATCCCGGCCGCGACCAGCGCCAGCGCCGTCACCAGCCATGTCGCCGACACGAAGTCCCTGGCGGTGAGGTCGTAGCCGGCCATGGCGAGAAGCAGGGCGGCCGTGGCGCCCGCCGCGACCATCGCCGAATCGGGCATCTTGCGGCCCGCCGAGTCCATCCTGTGGAGCCACAGCAGGGCGAGGGCCGCCGCCGCCAGCGCCGCCGCGGCAAGGCCCCAGCCGAGCGGCGAGAGCAGCTCGGGCCGAAGCAGCCGAAGGATCAGGATCGGCCCGACCAGCGCTCCGCAGGCGGTCAGGGTGCGAAGGACGCGCTCCTTCGTCGACAGCGGGATCGACACTCCGGCGAACATCAGGGTGATCGCCGCGGCCATCCACGGCACCAGCGGGTCGCGGTCGATCGGCGCCTTCACCAGAAGCAGGACGAGGGCGAGCACCAGACCGACCGGCGGCGCGAGGCGGGCCTCTGCCCGCCGGGCGCCGAGCAGGAGGCCGGCCGCCGCGAGCGACGCGAAGAGCAGCCAGGCGCGGGGATCGGTGTCGAGCCGGATGACCAGCAAGGCCAGCTCGACGAGGCCGATGATGAGCGGCTGCATCAGCGCCAGCGGCCGGCTTTCCCCGGACCGGAGCAGCGAGGCGGCCAGTGCCAGCCCGACGACGAACAGGCCGGCGGCGAGCGCGTCGGCCGGGGACCCGAAGATCAGGAAGCCGGTCCAGACGAAGCTCAACGCGACGGAGCCCGCCGCGAGCCAGCCCCAGCCCCGCCGCCACGCCAGGATGAAGATCGCCGCGTCGAGCAAGGCGATGTAGGCGAGGATCGGAAGCGCTCCCCCTTCGGGGTCGCCCGCGAGCCAGGGCGTCAGGAAGCCGCCGACCATGCCCATCACCGCCGTCGCCGGGCCGTGCCTCAGCGACAGGCCGAGGGCGGCCGCGCTGATCGCGAGCATCAGCGCCGAGGCGGCGGTGGCGCCGATCTGGCCGTAGAGGTACCAGCTTCCGTAGGCCGTCGCGTAGAGGACCGCGATTCCGGCGCCGACCAGGGCCTGGGCGATCCGCGGCTCGTCGGCGAGGGACGCGCGGCTGCGCGCATATTCTCCCGACGCGAGCAGCAGCAGGCCGAACAGGGCGGCTGCGATCATCCGAAGCTCCGGTGTCACCAGCCCGATCTCGATCGTATGGCGGATCAGGAAGAATCCGGCGACCACGAGCGCGATCCCGCCGATCCAGATCAGCAGGCGCCCGCCGACCAGCTGCTCGAACAGGCTCGCGAGGGTCTCCCGCCCCGGCGGCGACGGGCCCGCGCCTCCCTCCCCGCCCGCGGCGGGCCCGGGCTCGGCCGGGCCGGCCGGGTCGCGGCGCAGTCCGCCGATCTGCTTCTCCAGCCGAGCCACCCGGGCGAAGAGGTAGACATAGGCGACGGTCAAGCCGCCGAGACCAAGGAGAAGAAGCTCCATCGGCGCGACGCTAGCGGCGCGTCCGTCCGCTGTCAGCGTTCATTCGTGAACGATGCCCTCGCGGCTGTTGCACAAACCATTTTCCTTCACGCTGTTGTTCCTGGTATGTTCTGCCAACACTTCGAATCGGAGTGATCACAGGAGGAGAAACACCATGCCCAGGAGAAGATCGTTTCTGAATCGTCTGGCGAGAGCCCTGCCCGTGGTTCTGGCGGCGGCGCCCGGTATCATCCAGGCCGTCGTCCAGGTCCGCCAGGCGCTGCGCGAGCCGCCGCGCGAGGAGCCGGTCGCCCCGTGACGCCCGCCCCCGTCAATCCGGCGAAGGCCGGAATCCATGAACACCGCCGCTGGCAGCCTGTCGCCGCGGTGTCCATGGCTGCCGGCCGAGCCGGCAGGGCGGGGACGGCCGGCGCTCCGCTCATCGCGATTTCGGCCGCGCGTCACGTAGCTTTCGTGACCTTCGTCCGGGTGCGCGGCCCGAGGCTCGGATTGCAACGCTTCCGCGCCCCTCCCATATGCCGGCCGTCCAAGAGCGGGAGCGATTGATGGAAAGCTGGCACGGCACGACGATCCTGGCGGTGCGCAAGAACGGGCGCGCGGTGATCGCCGGCGACGGCCAGGTCACCTTGGGCCAGACCGTGATCAAGCCGAATGCCCGCAAGGTGAGGCGCCTGGGCGACGGCAGCGTGATCGGCGGCTTCGCCGGAGCGACGGCCGACGCCTTCACCCTGTTCGAGCGGCTCGAACGCAAGCTGGAGCAGCATCACGGCCAGCTGATGCGGGCCGCCGTCGAGCTCGCCAAGGACTGGCGGACCGACAAATATCTCCGCAACCTGGAGGCGATGATGATCGTCGCCGACAAGGAGGTGACTCTCGTCCTCACCGGCAATGGCGACGTTCTCGAGCCTGGCTCCGGCGTGGCGGCGATCGGCTCCGGCGGCAATTTCGCCCTCGCCGCCGCGACCGCCCTGCTCGATTACGAGGAGGATGCGGAGACTCTGGCGCGCAAGGCGATGGGGATCGCCGCCGACATCTGCGTCTACACCAACGGCAATCTGACGGTGGAGTCGCTGGAGAGCGCCAATTGAAAACAAAGGATTCTCGACGCCGACACGCGGGTCCTTTGTGTCTTTTGCCGGTGGTACCGCGATGACCGGCTGGTCGGTCGAGCGGCTGCAATGGACCGACGAGCCGCTCGGCGAGATCGGGCTGACCGAGCGGGTGATGCGCTTCCGCTCCGGCTTCGGCTCGGGTCTCTCCCGCCGGGCCGCCGACCCGCCCGGAACCGTCTGGGCGGTCGGCGACCGCGGCCCCAACCTCAAGGTGAAGACGGCGGTGAAGCTTTACGGCCTCGACCGTCTTGCGGATTTGCGGAGCGAGGAGGGCGCCAAGATCATGCCGCGCCTCGACCTCGGCCCGGCCCTCGCCGAGCTGCGCGTCGCCGGCAACCGGGTCGACCTCGTCCGCACCCTGAGGATCGTCGACGCCCGCGGGAAGCCCGTCTCGGGCCTGCCCGTGCCGGGAGGCCCCCACACGCGCTGCGAACCCGCTTTCGATCTCGACGGCCAGGCGCTCGATCCCGATCCGTCGGGCCTCGACACGGAGGGCATCGCCGCGCTTGCCGACGGCGGTTTCTGGGTGAGCGACGAATTCGGGCCTTCGCTGGTCCGCCTCGACCGCGACGGCCGGGTGCTGAAGCGGCTGGTGCCGGAAGGGACGGCGCTCGCCGGCGCCGCCTATCCGGTAACCGCCGCCCTGCCCGCCATCGCCGCCCGGCGTCAGCTCAACCGGGGCTTCGAGGCGGTCGCTCTCTCCCCGGACGGCAAATCGTTGTTCCTCGCCTTCCAGAGCCCCCTCGCCCATCCCGACGAGCAGGCGCATGAGCAGGGGCGCCACGTCCGGCTGTGGCGCCTCGATTCGGCGACGGGCGCCGTCCAGGCCCAATATCTCTACCTGCTGGATCCTCCCGAGGCCTTCCGGCGCGACCAGGCGGAGCAGCCGCTCGAGCGAAGCGACCTCAAGGTCAGCGAGCTGGTCTGCGTTGGCGAGGACGGCCTGCTGGTGCTTGAGCGCGGCTCCCGGACCACGAAGATCTACCGGGTGACGCCGGCAGACGACCTCGTCGTCGACCCGAAGCATCTCGACGACTCGACCCGGCCGACCGTCGAGGAGCTCAGCGCCCGCGAGGATTTCGGCCTTCCCGTGCTCGCCAAGACCCTCCTGTTCGACAGCGACGAGGCGCCGGAGGTCGGCGCCGACCTGGAGGGGATGGCGATCCTGTCGCCATCCGAGCTTCTGCTCGTCAACGACAATGATTTCGGAGTCGAGGGGGCCGAGACCGGCTTCTGGCGCGTTCGCTTCGATCAGCCCCTTTTCGCCTGAGCCGAAGGACGATGCGCCGTTCCACCCTCCCCCTCCTTCTCGCCGGCCTGACCCTGCTGGCCGGCTGCGGCGGCGGCGGCGATTACGAACCGGAGGTCCGGCCCGAGGAGAAGAGGATCGGCGCCGAGCAGCATCCGCAGCTGCTCGCGGAGTTCGGCGGCCCCTACGAGGCACCCGAGGCGGCCTATGCGCGGGCCATCGGGCGGAAGGTCGCGGCGGCGGCCGGACTCGACGGGGAGTGCACCTTCACCCTGGTGAACAGCGACGTCGTCAACGCCTTCGCGGTTCCCGGCTGCTACATCTACGTCACCCGCGGCCTGATGGGCATCGTCAACTCGGAGGCGGAGCTGGCCTCGGTGCTTGCGCACGAGGTCGGCCACATCGTCGCCGCCCACAACCGCCGGCAGCAGCGGCGGTCGATGTGGCGGAGCCTTGCGGTGGCGGCGGTGGGAATGATCACCGGCTCCGAGGACCTCACCCGGATCGCCGGCCGGGCCGCTCAATATTTCACCCTGCGCTATTCGCGGAGCCAGGAATATGAGGCCGACGACCTCGGCGTCCGCTATCTCGCCGCCGCCGGCTACGATCCCTATGCGGCCGGCGACATGCTCGGAACGCTCGGGCGGCACGAGGAATATATGGCCCGCACCCGCGGCCGCGACGAGGCCCGGGCGATCCCCGAATGGGCGCGCACCCATCCGCTCGCCGGCAACCGGGTGGAGCGGGCCGCGCAGTCCGCCGCCGCGACCGGGATCGCCGACGGCGCCCTGCCGGAGCTGGAAATCCCCTATCTGCGCGAGCTGGACGGCCTGCTCTACGGCGACGACCCGGAGCAGGGCTGCGTCCAGGGCAGCCGCTTCGCCCACCCGGTGATGCGGATCGGCTTCGAAGCGCCGTCCGGCTTCACCCTCACCAACAGCCCCCGCTCGATCCTGATCGAAGGTCCCGACGGCCTGCGCGGCGAGTTCGGCGGCGGGCCGATGCCGCCGGGCGGCCTCCCCGCTTATGCGGACGGACTGATCCGGACGCTGCTGAGGGGGGCTCCGGCCGAGGCCGGACCCGCGGAAGGGGTCCTGGTGAACGGGATTCCGACCTTGCTCCTGCCGGTGCTGGTGCGGACGGAGCAGGGGCCGATCGAGCTCTCCATCGCCGCCTACGATGGCGGCGACGGCGGCGCCTATCATTTCCTCATGGTCGGAGCGCCCGACGAAGCGGCTCGAAACGCGATCGCCGACTTGTTCTCATCCTTCCGGCTGCTCTCCCTGGAGGAGGCCCGAAGCCTCAGGCCCAGGCTGATCCGGACGGTGCGGGTCGGGCCGGGGCAGAGCGAATCGACCTTCGCCCGGCTGATGGCGAGCGAGCACCCGCTCGATCATTTCCTGATGCTCAACGGCCGCTCCGCCGGCCAGCCGCTGAGGCCCGGCGAGATGGTCAAGATCGTCACCTTCGCTCCGCGCTGAGCGGCCTCAACCGGCGGCGGCGGCGAGCATCCAGGACCGGAAGGCCGCCATGGCCGGACCGGGCTTGCGCGATTTGAGGCGGGTCAGCCAATAGCCGCCCAGATCGACCTCCAGCCGGAACGGCCGGGCGGCCCGTCCCTCGGCCAGCTCGCGCTCGAACATCCGCGCCGGCCCCAGCGCGACTCCGTGCCCGGCCAGCGCCGCCTCCACCATCAGCGCGGCGCTGTCGAAGACCGGCCCGGTCAGCGCCGGCGCCGGCACGCCCGCCGATTCGAGCCAGGCCCGCCATTCGCCGACCCGGTAGGAGCGAAGCAGGGTCTCGGCGGCGAGATCGGCAGGCTCGCTCAGCCGAGCCGCCACCTCGGGCGTGCAGAGCGGGGTCAACGGCGCATCGAACAGGAGGTCCGCTTCGGTGCCGTGCCAGGCGCCGTCGCCGTACCGGATCGCGAAATCCAGGCCCTCCTCGGCGATGTCGACCCGGTTGTTGTTCGTCGTCAGCCTGAGATCGACGAAGGGATGCTCGGCCCGGAAGGCGGCGAGCCGGGGCAGAAGCCAGCCCAGGGCGAAGGTGCCGACGGCCCCGACCGACAGCACCTCGCGCCCCTTGCCGCCGTCGAATTCGTCGAGGGCCCCCGCGACCCGGTCGAACGCTTCGCGAAGCACCGGCAGCAGCGCCTGGCCTTCGTCGGTCAAGCCGAGGCCGCGCGGGAGGCGGCGGAACAAGGGCATTCCGAGCCGCTCCTCCAGCGCCTTGACCTGGTGGCTGAGCGCCGGCGGGGTCACGCACAATTCGATCGCCGCCTTGGTGAAGCTCAGGTGCCGCGCGGCGGCCTCGAAGGCGCGCAGACCGTTGAGGGGCAGGTAGGGACGGATCATTCGCTCATCCTAGCCCGGCCCCGGGCCGGCGGAACATGAAGAAAAGTACAAGCTGCCCCTAGCTATCCTCGTTTGCGCCGACGCGGTCGCGCTGAGACATCTCGGGGCGAAAGGGGTTGCGCGATGATCGCTTCCGAACTGCCGGGCCGCCGGGAGGCGCTGCTCACGTTCCTCGCCTCGTTCACCCTGGTCGCGCTCGCCCGGGAGGCGCGGGCGTCGGCGGCGCCCGCCGAGGGGCGGGTGCGGCGCTGGCTGGAGGCGCAGCAGGACCTTGCCGAAGGCCTCGCCCAGGGGCGGATCGCCGGCCGCCAATGGGCGCTCGAGGTAGAAAGGCTGGCCGGCGAGATCGACACGGCGGAGCTGATGGCGGCCGTGGCCCGGGCGCGGATCCGCTCCGCCGGACCGCCCTTTCACAACGACCCACAGAAGCGCTTCGTCCGCTTCCTCGACGAGCGAGGCGAGCCGCGCCGCCTGGCTTACGGCGCGGCCTTGTTCGACTTCGAGCCCCGCAACGTCGTCACTCCGCACGGCCACCGCCACATGGTCTCAGCGCACCTGATCGTCGCCGGCCGCTTCCGGGTCCGCAATTTCGACCGCCTGGGCGACGAGCCCGGGGCAATTCGCCTCAGGCCGACCCGCGACTATGTCGCCGGCCCCGGACAGGTCTCGACGATGTGCTCCGAACGCGACAACATCCACTGGTTCGTGCCCCAGGGCGGCCCGGCGAGGACGTTCGACGTCATCGTCTCCGGACTCGATCCCGGCCGCCCCGACCATGTCATCGAGGCTGTCGACCCGATCCGGGCCCGGCCGGCCGGGGACGGCAGCCTGATCGCGCGATCATCGACTTCGCCTCCGCCTCCAGGCTTTATACTTCCGCAATTTGAGGGCTCCCGGCACCGTCCGACGACCGTTAGGCTGAAGGAATGGATCGCCGCCTCTTCCTTGGCTCCGCCGCTTCGAGCCTCGTCCTGCCGGGCTGCGCCGCGACCCGGCCGCGAACGGCGAGCGCCGCCGCCAATTGCCTGCCGCCGGTCAAGGCCTCGCCGGACCGGGTCATTCGCACCGTGGCGGGCCTGCGCCCCTTTCGCGCTTCCGGCTTCGTCGTCCGCGCCGAGCCGCTGGGGAGCAAGCGACTGGTGCATAATTACGGGCATGGCGGCGCCGGCATCACCCTGAGCTGGGGCAGCTCGAAGCTGGCCGTCTTGCTGGGCCTGCCGGGCCATGGCGGGCCCGTCGCGGTGATCGGCGCCGGAGTCATGGGCCTCACGACGGCGCGCCTGGTTCAGGAAGCGGGCTTCCCGGTGACGATCTACACCGAGGCGCTGACTCCGCACACCACGTCGAACATCGCCGGCGGCCAGATCTCGCCATTCGGCCACTTCCAGGAAGATAGGGTCACCCCCGAATGGCGAGCGCAATTCGCCGCGGCGATGGATTATAGCTGGCGCCGCTTCCAGATCATGGTTGGCGACGATTATGGAATCCGGTGGCTTCCGACCTATCAGGAATCCGGCAATGTCGCGCGCTGGCGCAACGCCTTCCATCCCGACGCGCGGCAATTGAGCCAGGCCGAGCATCCCTTCCCGGTCGAGCAGATCGTCCGCTACAGCACGATGTATGTCGAGACGGGGCGATTCCTTCGCGAGCTGACGGAGGACGTGCAGATCGCCGGAGGCCGGATCGAGGTCCGCAAGTTCGCGACCCCGGCGGACATTGCGGCGCTGCCGGAGCGGCTCGTCTTCAACTGCACCGGCCTCGGCGCCCGCGAGCTGTTCGGCGACGGCGATCTCCACCCGGTGCGCGGCCAGCTCGCCATCCTGCTGCCGCAGCCGGAAGTGCGCTACGCCTTCGCCGGCCAGGCCGGCTACATGTTCCCGCGCGCCGACGGTATCCTGTTGGGGGGAACGTTCGAACGGGACGTGTGGGAGACGAATCCGCAGCCGTCGACGATCGCCGAAATCGTCGCCTCCCACCGGACGCTGAACGAGGGCTTCCGCTGCACGGCGTGACGGTGGTCAGACCCGCCCGGTCATCGCCGACTCCAGGACGCTCCGGGCCGCGGCTGCGTCGAAGGGGACCGGATTGCCGCCCGCGGAAGGATCCGCCTCCGCCATGGTCGCGATTCGCCCGATATCGGCCTCGGAGACGCCGAGTTCCGCCAGGCCGCAGGGGATGCCGAGCCGTTCGCGAAGCTCGATGATCCAGGCCAGGAAGCTTCCGAAGGAAGCGTCTTCGAGGCCGATATAGCCTGCCAGCCGGGCCAGCCGCTCCTCGACCGCGGGACGGTTGAAGGCGAGCAGATAGGGCATCAGCACCGCGTTGGTCAGGCCGTGATGGGTGCCGAGCAGCGCTCCGATCGGATGGGACAGAGCGTGCATTCCGCCGAGGCCCTTCTGGAAGGCGGTCGCGCCCATCGAGGCGGCGACGAGCATGTGGCCGCGGGCGTCGATGTTCGCTCCGTCCTCCACCGCCCGCGCCAGCCACTCCCGGACCAGCTTCATGCCCTCCGCCGCGATGCCGTCGGCCATGGGGTGGAAGCCGGGCGCGCAATAGGCCTCCAGGCAGTGGGAAAGGGCGTCCATTCCGGTGGCGGCGGTGACGTGCGGCGGCAGGCCCAGGGTCAGCTCGGGATCGAGGATCACGGCCGCCGGGAGCATCTTGGGGTGGAAGATGATCTTTTTCACCCCGGCCGCTTCGTCCAGTATCACACCCGCGCGTCCCACCTCCGAGCCGGTCCCGGCCGTGGTCGGGACGGCGACGACGGGCGCGATTCCGGCCGGATCGGCGCGCGACCACCAATCCTCCTTGTCCTCGAAATCCCAGAGCGGGCGATCCTGGCCCGACATGAAGGCGATCACCTTGCCGACGTCGAGCGCGCTTCCACCGCCGAAGGCGATGACTCCGTCATGGCCTCCGCCCAGATAGACGGCGAGCCCCGCTTCGACGTCGGCGCCGACGGGATTGGGGTGGATGGCGCAGAAAAGCCCGGCCCCGGCCGCCGCGGCGGCGTCCTCGACCATCGGCAGCCGCGCCAGCGCCGGATCGGTGACCAGCAGCGGCCGCTCCACGCCCAGCCCCCGGCACGCCTCGCCGAGCTCCGACACCCGGCCGGCGCCGAAGCGGATCGCCGTCGGGTAGTTCCAGTTGGCGTGGGGAAGGGCCATCAGGCGCTCCTGAGGTGAAGGGATTTGGGGCGGGTGACGCTGTCGAAGCCGTAGCGGCCGAGCGAGGCGCCCCGGCCGCTATGCTTCACGCCCGTCCAGGCGAGCTGCGGGTCGAGATAGTCGCAGCGATTGGCGAAGACCGTTCCGGCCTCGACCCGCGGGGCCAGCCTCTCCGCGGCCTCGAGGTCGCTCGTCCAGATCGAGGCGGTGAGGCCGTAGGCGCTGTCGTTCATGAGCCGAACCGCTTCCTCGTCGCCCGCGATCTTCATGATCCCGACCACCGGCCCGAACGTCTCCTCGCGCATGACCGCCATCGAGTGATCCACCCAGGTCAGGACCTGCGGCATCAGATAGGGGCCGTCTCCGCCGTCCGCGGGAAAGAGCTGCGCCAGGAGGTTCGCGGCCGCGCCCGCCTCGATCGCCTGGCGGACCTGATCGCGGACCGAAGCGGCGCCCGCGGCGCTGGCCATCGGGCCGAGGCTGGTCTCCGGATCGAGCGGATCGCCGAGGCGATAGCCCGACGCGGCGGCGACGAAGCCGTCGAGGAAAGGCTGCCACACCCCCTCGTGCACATAGATGCGCTCCACTCCGCAGCAGGACTGGCCGCTATTGTAGAAGCTGCCGTCGACGAGGCTCTCCACGGCCCCGGCGACGTCGACGTCCTCGCGCACGTAGGCGGGATCCTTGCCGCCGAGCTCGAGCGTCAGGGTGGTGAACGACCCCGCCGCAGCCCGCTCGACCGCCCGCCCGCCTTCGACCGATCCGGTGAAGGTGGCGTGGTCCACGGCCCCGGATCGCAGCAGCCGCGCCGTCTGCTCGTGGCTGAGGAAGAGGTTGGCGAACAATCCCTCCGGCAGTCCGGCGCTTCGAAGCGCCTGTGCGAAGCGCTCCCCGGCCAGCGGAGTCTGGGCGGCGTGCTTGAGGACGACCGCATTGCCGGCCAGCAGCGCGGGGACGATCGTGTTGGCGGCGGTGAGGAAGGGATAGTTCCAGGGGGCGATCACCAGCACCAGGCCGGCGGGCGCCCGTATCACCGAGCGCCCGGTTGCCGCGGCGAAGGGCGCCAGCGCGTCGGGCGCAAGGTCGACCATCGCCAGGACCCGCTCCGCGAGCGAGCGATGCTCGCCGCCGTAGCGGACTGGCCGGCCCATCTGCCAGGCGATCTCCGGCACGATCTCGGGGTTCAGAGCCTCCATCGCGGCGAGGAAGCGGAGGATGGTCGCGCAACGCTCCTCGAGCGGGGTCAGCGCCCATTCGCGCTGCGCCCGCCGGGCCTCGGCCAGAGCGCGGTCGATCTCGGCGTCGCTCGCCAGCGGCCGCCGGGCATATTCGCGGCCGTCGACGGGGGAGAGGCAGACAAGGTCGCTCAAGGTCCGTTTCCTCTTACCGCTCATCCTGAGTAGGGACTGAGCCTGGCGAAGGCCCGTATCGAAGGACCATCCTTCGATACGCCGCTTCGACTTCGCTCAGCGGCTACTCAGGATGAGCGGAAGTGTCAGGCAAAAAGCACGCCCATCTCAGATGATCTCGAAATAGCGGGCGAGCTGCCAGTCGGTGACCGCCTTGCGGGCCTCGCGCTCCTCCCATTCGCGGGTGGCCGAATAATGGTCAACGAACTCGCCGCCGAACAGCTCGCGCGCCGGCGCCGAGCCGCGCAGCCGCTGCGCCGCTTCCCACAGCGTGCCCGGGAGCGCCCGTTCCGGCGGCGGATCCTGCGCATAGGCGTTGCCGCTCACCGGCGCGTCGGGCTCAACGCGGTTGGCGATGCCCCAAAGCCCGGAGCCGATGGCGGCGGCGAGCGCGACGTAGGGATTTATGTCCGCGGCGGCGATCCGGTACTCGACCCGCTGGGTCTTGTCCGACCCGCCGATGACTCGCAGCGCACAGGTGCGGTTCTCAAAGCCCCAGAGCGCGGCGGTCGGCGCCCAGAAGCCGGGGATGAGGCGGGTATAGGCGTTGACGGTCGGCGCCACCATCGCCAGCAGCTCCGGCATCAGCGCCTGCTGGCCGCCGACGAACCAGCGCATCTCCCGGGACATGTGGAGATCATCGTCTTCGGCGTAGAAGCGCGACTTGCCCGTCTCCGAATCGACCAGCGACATATGGAGGTGACCGGACTGGCCGGGCCAGTCGTTCGACCATTTGGCCATGAACGTCGCCATCCAGCCGCGGCGCTGGCAGAGGATCTTGACGATCGTCTTGAACAGGGCGGCCTTGTCGGCGGCCTCAAGCGCGTCGTCGACCCGGATCGCGCCTTCGATGACTCCGGGCCCCGTCTCGGTGTGAAGCCCCTCCAGCTCGATCCGCATGGCATCGCAGGTCGACCAGAGCTCATCGTAAAAGTCCGCGTGGACGCCCGAGCGAAGCATCGAATAGCCGAAATGACCCGGGGTGATCGGCTTCAGGCCGCGATAACCCTTGTCCCGCACCGAATGCGGAGTCTCCTCGAAGACGAAGAATTCGAACTCGGCCGCCGCCTTGACCTTGCAGCCGATCGCGGCCGCCCGGTCGAGCACCCGGCGAAGCACGCCGCGCGGGCAGATCGCCTCCGCGGCGCCGCTGAACTCGCCGAGCACGAGCGGCATTCCGCCCTCGAACGGAATCGCCCGCTCGGTCTCCGGGAGCAGCCGGACCTCGGCGTCGGGATAAGCGGTGTGCCAGCCGGTGAAGGCGGTGTTGTCATAGAGCTGGTCGCTCGAATCCCATCCCAGCACCACGTCGCAAAAGCCGAATCCCTTGCCGAGCGCGGAGGCGAGCTTGTCGGGCGCCATGTACTTGCCCCGGAAGATTCCGTCGACGTCGAAGACGCCGACCTTGGCGCAGGCGGGCGTGCGCTGACGGACTCGCTCGACCAGGTCGTCCTTCGCCATGCTCCGCGCCTTTTTCCTCGGTGGTCGCGGCAGCCTTAACGCCTGGGGTGTCGAGGCGGAAGCATGGCCTCCCACAGTCATGCCGAACTTGTTTCGGCATCCAGCCCGGATGCGAGTGCGCGGTGAAGACCTGGACCCTGAAACAAGTTCAGCAACCATTAGCTGGGCGAGGTTTGTTTTTGCCAGGCTGATCCTCTGGCGAGGACGGTGTTGACGAAGATGAGGAGC
>Ga0196965_1000406_pt1 | contig 26948 bp, 10 predicted proteins | sample S1_20metaG_FD_148668 | JGI IMG/M metagenome (GOLD analysis project Ga0196965, IMG submission 148668) | Soil microbial communities from Anza Borrego desert, Southern California, United States - S1_20 | ecosystem: Environmental > Terrestrial > Soil > Desert | place: USA: California | collected... | reverse complement strand
GTCCGGCTGTTCGGAGGCGCCGCGAGGGACACTCTGAAGGGCGGCGCCAACGGCGACCTCATCCACGGCAATCTCGGCGCCGACTTCCTCTACGGCGGCGGCGGAGCGGACCTGTTCCGCTACAACAGCGTGGCGGAATCGAGCTTCTCGACCGTCGACCAGATTTTCGACTTCGCGCCGGGCACCGACAAGATCGACCTCGGCCGGATCGACGCCAACACGCTGGTGGCGGGCGACCAGGCGTTCACCTGGGTCGCCTACGGCCAGTCCAGCGCGGCCGGGACGCTGTCGGCCCACGCCTTCGTCGGCGGCGCCTGGCTCGTCGAAGGCCATACGGACGGCGACGGCCAGGTGGACCTGACGATCCTGGTGGTCCCGCAGGGACCGACCCCGATCGGACCGGGGGACTTCCTGCTCTGAGGGGCGGCGTCCGTGAGAACGGGATTGCAAGGTAGCAATTCGTTTGTTCAATTCCTGTTCCGGAAACGAATCGCGCCGCGGGCGTTGGGGCTTCCGCGGTCCACGGGAGGAACGGACGTGCCGACGGCAGGCGCGGCGCCGACTTGAGGGCCGGCAATCCCGGCGATGTGAGCCGGCTGGCGGAGGGCGATGCGGACGGCAACGGCGCCGCCGGTCTCGCCGTCATGCTTTTCCTGCAGGGGCCGCGCCGCCGAGCTCGGTCGACTTCATCCTCTGAACCCGTTCATTGGGCGGCGGGCGCATGATAAAGAGAGAAAGATGGCGACTTTCAGCGGAGACTCGGACCCCAACAGCTTCACCGGCGGCGGCGAGGACGACATCGCCCATGGCAATGGCGGCAACGACACGCTGAGCGGCAATGGCGGCAACGATATCCTCGCGGGCAATGGCGATTCGGACATTCTCGACGGGGGCGACAATGACGACTGGCTGTACAGCGCCGACCAGTCGCCACCCTTCACCTTGCCCGTCTTCGACGAATTCGACGGCCCCTACACCGCACCCGTCCTCGACACCGGCACCGCCGTCGACACCCTGCGCGGCGGCGCGGGCGACGACCGGCTGTTCGCGGGCCATGGCGACAATGTCGACGGCGGCGCCGACATGTTCACCGGCGACTATCTCTACATCAGCTTTCTCGGCGCTTCGGCCGGAATCGTCTTCGACTTCCGCCTCGCCACGCAGACGATCGGCGGCGGAACGATCGCCAATGTCGAGAATCTCGCCTGGCTCCAGGGCAGCAACTTCAACGACGACTTCAACCTCGGCGGACCGACCCCGGGCAGCTCCGACCGGACGATCGTCTTCGCGATGGCCGGCAACGACCGGATCGTCGCCGGCCGCCACACCGGCTTCATCGACGGCGGCGACGGCAACGACCTTATCGACGGGCGCCTGAGCGACCAGCTCGTCAGCGTTCGCGGCGGCGCCGGCGACGACATCCTCTACGACAGCGCGCGCAGGCTCGGCGAGGTGCTGGGCGGCGACGGCGACGACAGGATCTACGCCCACTCCCGGGTCGAGGGCGGCGACGGCAACGACACGATCGTCATTCTCGGCACCGCCGTCCCCTTCGTCTACGGGGGAGCCGGCAACGACGATATTACCGGCAACGATCGCGGCGGCTATATCTTCGCCGGCGCCGGCAGCGACGTCGTGCGCGGCGGGGCCGGCCACGACCATATCAACGCGGGGGCCTCGAGCGACCTCACCAGCGACTTCGATTCGGGCGCCGAGCGCGACATGGTCACCGCGGGCGGCGGCAACGACGTGGTGTCGGTCGGCCATGGCGACGATGCCGACGGCGGAACGGGCTACGACAAGCTGATCCTGTCGCTGGCCGGCCATGCCGGTCCCAATCCGGGCATCACGCTCAACACCGCGGATCTGGTCTCCGGCCAGCCTTATGTCCTGGGCGGCGGCACCATCCAGAATTTCGAGGCGATCGAGCATCTGCGGGGCACCGCCTTCGACGACGTCCTCAACATCGCCACCCAGGCGGGGAACGCGAACTTCAGCGGCACCACCACCGTGGAGGGCGGCAGCGGCAACGACCAGGTCCGAGCTCACGGCAGCCAGGTGCTGTTCCACGGCGGCGCCGGAATGGACACTTTCCACAGCGGCACCGCCGGCGACCTGTTCGACGGCGGGGAGGGCGTCGATACCGCCGATTATGGCGGCTACGCCACCGGAGTCACGGTGACCCTGACTCCTCCGCCCGGCGCGTTCCAGGGGCGCGGGCCCGACGGCGACATACTCAACCAGGTCGAGAATGTCGCGGGATCGAACTTCGCCGATTCCCTGACGGGCGACGGCGGCGCCAACGTGCTGACCGGCCGGGCCGGCAACGACACGCTCGTCGGCCACGGCGGCGACGATACGCTCGACGGCGGCTCCGGAGCCGACTCGATGCGCGGCGGCTCCGGCAACGACATTTATTATGTCGACGATTCCGGCGACACCGTCGAGGAGAATTCGGGCGAGGGGACGGACCGGGTCTATACCAGCCTGGCCGCCTACAGCCTGGCCGGCACCAACCTGGAGGAAGTGTGGGCCAATTCGAACGGCCCCCACGACTTCCGCGGCAATGCCTCGGACAACGTCCTCGCGGGCGGATCGGGCAACGACCTGTTCCGGGTCCATGACGGAGGCGCCGACACCGTCTACGGCGGGGCCGGCAACGACACCATCTTCTTCATCGACACGCTGACCCCCGACGACGTCGTCATCGGCGACGACGGGCTCGATACGCTCGTCCTGCAGGGCCATTATGCCGGCGGCATCCTGCTCGGCGCCATGGTCCTGGTCGACAACATCTCGTTCCTCGGCGGCGGCAACACCGCTTTCGGAGAGCCGGGCACGAACCGCTACGACTATACGCTGTGGACCAGGGACAGCAATTTCGCGGCCGGCACCCAGGTGCGGATCAACGCCGCGGCCTTGCTCGCGGGAGAAGATTTCCACTTCGACGGCTCGGCCGAGACCGGCGCGCATTTCGTCGTCTATGGCGGCAAGGGCGTGGATACCCTGATCGGCGGCCACGGCAACGACATCTTCTTCTTCGCCGAGGACCGGTTCGCCCGGGGTGACACGGTGAGTGGCGGGCCCGGCGGCTATGACGGGCTGTTCCTTCGCGGCAATTACACGATCGATTTCAACGCGCCGGGCTATCACGGGCTGCTCGCCGGCATCGAGAATATGACCCTGACCTCGGCGAGCGACGAGCGCTATGCGCGCGGCGGCGGCACCGAGTTCGACTATGATATCAAGCTGGCGGATTCGCACCTCGATGCCGGAGTGGCGCTGACCGTCAGCGGCAACCTGCTCCAGGCCGGCGAGACCATGGTCCTCGACGGCAGCCTCGAGCTCGACGGCATTCTCAACATCTTCGGCGGGCGCGCCGCGGATATCCTGAAGGGCGGCGGCCAGGCCGACATCCTCCACGGCAATCTCGGCGCGGACCTGCTCGCCGGCAATGGCGGGGCCGATATCTTCCGCTACGACGCTGTCGCGGAATCGGGCGGATCGGGCCTCGACCATATCGTCGACTTCACGCCGAATACCGACAGGATCGATCTGTCGCGGATCGACGCCAGCACGGTGGAGCCCGGCAATCAGGATTTCAGGTGGATCCGCTCCGACGCCTTCAGCAACAATCCGGGCGAGCTCAGGGCACGGCATGTGAGCGGAGCGGACTGGATGCTGGAAGGCGACACCAACGGCGACGGCATCGCCGACCTGGTCATCCACCTCACGCTGCAGGGATCCACTCCGATCGGGGCGGGCCCGGATTTCATTCTGTAGGAGGGCCGCCGGGTTCGCCGGCATCGGCGCGGGCGCGGCCTGCCAGGTCGCGCCCACGCCCGCGGGCGATGTCCGCGGAGAGCGGGAAGGCGGTGGTGCCCTTGACCAGCTCCATGGCGAAGCGCGAGGTGACGTTCTTCATCGGCAGCGTAGCGATGAGCCTGCGGTAGAAATCGTCATAGGCGGACATGTTGGCGACGGCGACTCGAAGCAAATAGTCGACGTCGCCGGCCATCCGGTGCACCTCCATGACCTCGGGCATGGCGAGCACCGACCGGGCGAAGCGGTCGAGCCACTCCTTGCTGTGGTCGCCGGTCTCGATCTCGACGAAGACGGTGAGGCCGAGGCCGATCGCCTCGGGATCGAGCAGCGCGACCCGCCGGCGGATCACGCCGCTTTCCTCGAGCCGCTGGATCCGCCGCCAGCAGGGCGTCTGCGACAATCCGACCCGGCCGGCGATCTCGCCTACCGACACCGAGGCGTCCTCCTGGAGGATGGCCAATATCCTGAGGTCGGTGCCGTCCATCTAATCCGCGCTCCAATCTGAGTATATTATTCTAATATCTCGTCCGGCGCGGCATTAATAGCGTCTTTTGCGCGGCTCCATTGAAGACCGGCTTTTCGGCGGATATCTTGGCTTTTCGGTCCAGGAGAGACGCCAATCCGCGCTTGAAACGAAGTTGCGGCGTCTCTGCGGAAATTAGAAGGATGTTCTAATCGTGGCGTTCGGTCGAGCTTTTATATCCAGTCGGTCCGGAGCGTGAACGCCTTCGCCATATTGTCGGCGCAAGCCGATTCCCGCGATCCCGGGGAGAGGCTGGAGGGCCTGCGCCTGGGCCTTGACGGGCGGATCGTCTTCACCACCAGCTTCGGCCTCGAAGACCAGGCGATCGCCCATCTCATCTTCACGCGCCGGCTCGACATCGAGGTGGCGACCCTCGACACCGGCCGCCTCTTCCCGTCGACCTACAAGCTCTGGGAGGAGACGGAGCGGCGCTACGGGGCGCGGATCCGCTCCTGGCATCCCGACGAGGGCGCGCTCGCGGGCTTCGTCGCCGCCAACGGGATCAACGGCTTCTACGGATCGAAGGAGGCGCGGCTCGGCTGCTGCCATGTGCGCAAGGTCGAGCCGCTGGGCCGCGCCCTGGCCGGCGCCTCGGCCTGGGTGACCGGACTGCGCGCCGACCAGTCGGGCGGACGCGGCGGAGTCGAGCTCGCCGCCTGGGATGCGGATCGCGGCCTGGTCAAGTTCGCGCCTCTCTTCGACTGGCCGCGCGACCGCGTCGCCGATTTCTGCGCGGCCGAGGATGTGCCCGTCAACGCGCTCCACGCCCGCGGCTTTCCCTCGATCGGCTGCGAGCCTTGCACGCGCGCGGTCGCGCCCGGGGAGCCGGAGCGCTCCGGCCGCTGGTGGTGGGAAAATGACGAGGCCCGCGAATGCGGCCTTCATGTCGGCCCCGACGGCCGGCTGGTGCGGAGCAAGGCGGCATGAGCCGCGCCCGCGCCCTCCAGCCTCCGCGGCGCGAGCCGGCGGCGACTCCGGCCCGGATCGCGCCGCTCGCCAATCTGCCGCTCTTCCACCGCCTGGCCGGCCGCAGGGCGGTCGTCGCCGGCCACTCCGAAGGCGCGTTGTGGAAGGCCGAGCTGCTCGCCGCCGCCGGGGCCGACGTGCTGGTCCTCGCCGGCGGGCATTCGGAGACGTTCGAAGCCGTTGCCGGGCTCACCGTCCTTCAGCGGGCCTGGACGCCCGCCGACCTCGAAGGCGCCGCCCTGGCGGTTGCCGATCCGGGCAGCCGGGAAGAGGCATTGCGCTTCGTCGAGGCGGCGCGGGGAGCGGGCGTGCCGGTGAACGTCGTCGACCAGACCGATTTGTGTGACGTCCAGTTCGGGACCATCGTCAACCGCTCGCCGATCGTGCTGGCCATCTCGACGGGCGGCGCCGCGCCGATGCTCGGCCAGTCGATCCGGGCGAGGATCGAGGCGGTCCTGCCGCTGGGCCTGTCGGCCTGGGCCAAGGCGGCCCAGGCGCTGCGGCCGAGACTCAAGGCAAGGGTGAAGAGCTTCGGCGACCGGCGCGCTTTCTGGGAGCGGTTCGTCGAGCGCGCCTGGGAGGGGGGAACGCCCGGCAACGATGTCGACGCTTCGCTGTTCGAGCCGCGGCCGGGCCGGCGGGGGCGGGTGACGCTGGTCGGGGCCGGTCCCGGCGACCCGGAGCTGCTCACCCTGAAGGCGGTGCGGGCCCTGCAATCCGCGACCACCATTCTTTACGACGATCTGGTCGGCCCGGACATACTCGAGCTGGCGCGTCGCGAGGCGAAGCGGGTGGCGGTCGGCAAGACCGGCCGCGGCCCCTCCTGCCGGCAGTCGGACATCAACGCCCGGATGGTGGAGCTGGCGCGGGCGGGCGAGAACGTCGTGCGCCTGAAGGGAGGCGACCCGCTCGTCTTCGGCCGCGCCACCGAAGAGATCGAGGCGTGCCGGGCCGCCGGCATCGAAGTGTCCATCGTTCCGGGGATCTCGGCGGCCCAGGGTGCCGCCGCATCGCTCGGCTTCTCGCTGACCGAGCGGCGGGAGGCGCGGCGGATCCAGTTCGTCACCGGCCACGGGGCCGACGGGAGGCTTCCGAAGGACATCGACTGGCGGGCGATCGCCGATCCGGCGGCGACCACCATCGTCTACATGCCGCGCGCCACGCTCGGGGAGTTCGCTCGGTCCGCGATCGCGGCGGGCCTCGCGGCGGACATGCCGGCGGTGGCGATCGCCTCCGCGACCCTGCCGGCGCAGGCGCAGGTCAGCGGCACCGTCGCGACCATCGGGGAACTGGCCGCTTCGCTGCCCCCGGGGGCGCCGGTGACGGTGGTCATCGGCCGGGTCGCGCGCGACCGCGCGGCGGCGGCCGGCGCCGTCGTCCCGTTCCGGCGGGTGGAGACGGCGTCGTGAACGCGCCCGCCACCTTCGGCAGCCGGGGCCTCACCCATCTTCAGCAGCTCGAGGCCGAGAGCATCCACATCATGCGCGAGGTGGTGGCCGAGGCCGAGCGGCCGGTGATGCTCTATTCGGTCGGCAAGGACAGCGCGGTGATGCTTCACCTGGCGCGCAAGGCCTTCTTCCCGGCGCCGCCGCCTTTCCCGCTGCTCCATGTCGATACGACCTGGAAATTCCGCGACATGTACGCGCTTCGCGACCGGGTGGCGCGCGAGGCGGGGGTGGAGCTGATCGTGCACCGCAACCCCGAGGCCGAGCGCCGCGGGATCAACCCGTTCGACCATGGCAGCCTTCACACCGACATGTGGAAGACGGAAGGGCTGCGCCAGGCGCTCGACCTTCACGGCTTCGACGCCGCCTTCGGGGGCGCCCGCCGCGACGAGGACAAGAGCCGGGCCAAGGAGCGGATCTTCAGCTTCCGCTCGGCCCACCACCGCTGGGACCCCAAGAACCAGCGGCCGGAGCTGTGGTCGCTCTACAACAGCCGCAAGTCGCGCGGCGAGACGATTCGCGTCTTCCCGCTGTCCAACTGGACCGAGCTCGACGTCTGGCAATATATCCATGCCGAGAGCATCCCGATCGTACCGCTCTATCTCGCCGCGCCGCGGCCGACCGTCGAGCGGGACGGGATGATCCTGATGGTCGACGACGAGCGCTTCCGCCTGCGAGAGGGCGAGGTGCCGGTGCGGCGCTCGATCCGCTTCCGAACCCTGGGCTGCTACCCGCTGACCGGCGCTGTCGAGAGCCGGGCGACGACCCTTCCGCAGGTCATCCAGGAGATGCTGCTCGCCACCACCTCCGAGCGCCAGAACCGCGCCATCGACCATGACGGCGGCGCCAGCATGGAGCGCAAGAAGCAGGAAGGCTATTTCTAGATGGCGACGGCTCACGTCATCCCGGCGGAAGCCGGGACCTCGGGACAAGAGGTCTCCGCGGGTCGCCCCGGGGCCCCGGCTTTCGCCGGGGTGACGGAGAAGAGCCTGCTCCGGCTGCTGACCTGCGGCTCGGTCGACGACGGCAAGTCGACGCTGCTCGGGCGGCTGCTCTACGACAGCAAGATGGTCCTCGACGACCAGCTCGCGACGCTGGAGGCCGACAGCCGCAAGTCGGGAACTCAGGGCGAGAAGCTCGATTTCGCCTTGCTCGTCGACGGCCTCAGCGCCGAGCGCGAGCAGGGCATCACCATCGACGTCGCCTACCGCTTCTTCGCGACCGACAGGCGCAAGTTCATCGTCGCCGACACTCCGGGCCACGAGCAATATACGCGCAACATGGTGACCGGCGCCTCGACCGCCGACCTCGCCATCATCCTCGTCGACGCGCGCAAGGGCGTGCTCACCCAGACCCGGCGGCACAGCCACCTCGTCCACCTGCTCGGAATCCGCCACGTCGTGCTGGCGGTCAACAAGATGGACCTCGTCGGCTACGGTCAGGAGCGATTCCTGGCGATTGTCGACGATTATCGGGCTTTCGCGGACGAGATCGGGATCGGCGCCTTCACCGCCATCCCCATCGCCGCCCTCGCCGGCGACAACATCGCCGCCCGGAGCCGCGCCACCCCCTGGTATGAAGGCCCCTCCCTGCTCGAGCATCTGGAGACGGTCCCGATCGCCGCTGCGCGGCCCGATTCCAACCATTTCCACCTCGCCGTCCAGTGGGTCAACCGCCCCCACAGCGGCTTTCGCGGCTATGCCGGCCGGATCGCCGGCGGAACCGTCCGGCCGGGCGACGAGATCGTCATCCTGCCGTCCGGGGGGCGCTCGCGGGTCGAGCGGATCGTCACTTTCGACGGCGACCTCGACCGAGCCGTCGAAGGCCAGTCCGTCACTCTCACGCTCGCCGACGAGGTGGATTGCTCGCGCGGGCAGGTCATCGCCTCCGCCTCGGCGCCGCCCGAAATGGCCGACAGCCTTGCCGCCAATCTGGTCTGGATGGCGGACGAACCCCTCGCTCCGGGCCGCTCCTATTGGCTGAAGATCGGCTCCAGCACCGTCTCCGCCACCGTCAGCTCCGTCGACCATATCGTCGAGGTCGACACCGGCCGTCCGGCCGCCGCCCGGCTGCTGGCGCTCAACGACATCGGCCATTGCGAGCTCAGCCTCGACCGCGCCGTCGCGGCCGTCCCTTATTCGCGCGGCCGCGAGCTCGGTGCGTTCATCCTGATCGACAAGCTCAGCCATGCGACCGCGGCGGCCGGAATGATCGACGGCTTCCCGCGCGGCACCGCCCCCGGCCGCGCTGCCGGGGAGGCGGACCGGATCGTCTGGCTCACCGGGATCGCGCCCGAAGCGCGCCCCGAGATCGCGAAGAGGGCCCGGCAAAGGCTGCAGGCCATGGGCCGGATGAGCTTCATCCTCGACGAGGCGGCGCTGAGGGAAGGCCTGAGCAGCGACCTTTCCGACGGCCCCGCCGATGCCCAGGAGCATATCCGCCGGGCCCGCGCGGTCGCCGCGCTGATGAGCCGGGCCGGCCTCCACGTCCTCGTCGCGCTGGACCTGCCGGCCGCCGAGGCCTGGCCGGGGCGGCAGATCACGCCGGCGGATCTCGAGCAGGAGGGAGGCGCGGAATGGGTCATCTGATCACTCGCGAGGGGCGGCCATGACCGCGCGCGCTTTGTTCCCGGCCGACACTCTCAGTCTCGATCAGCGCCGGCAGGTGGAGGCTCTGAGCAGCTCGGTGACTCCCGAGCAGGCACGTTGGATCAGCGGCTATTTCGCCGGCCTCGAAGCCGGCATCGCCCGGCTGGCGGGCGAGGGAGCGCTGCCGGCCTCCTCCGCTTCCGCCACGCGTACCCTGACCGTGCTTCACGGCGGCGAGACCGGCAATTGCGCGGCGCTGGCGAAGAGCTTCGCCGCGGCCGCGCAGGAGCGGGGCCTGACCGCGGAAGTCGCGGACATGGCGCGCTACAAGCCGCGGCGGCTGAAGGAGGAGCAGGACCTGCTGCTCATCGTCAGCACCCATGGCGAGGGCGATCCGCCGCAGCCGGCCCTGGACTTCTTCGAATATGTGGAAGGGCCCAAGGCGCCGAAGCTTCCCGAGCTGCGCTATTCCGTGCTGGCGCTCGGCGATTCCAGCTACGAGCATTATTGCGAGGCCGGCAAGCGGCTGGACCGGCGGCTGGAGGCGCTCGGCGCGACCCGGCTGGCCCCCCGCACCGAATGCGATGTCGATTATGACGAGACGGCAGCACAGTGGAGCGCCGAGGCGCTGGCCCTGCTTGTTGCCCAGGCCGGGGCGGGCGGCGAGGTGTCCGCCCCGGCTGACCCCGCCTTCCCGGCGGCGACCGCTCACGACAAGCGCAATCCTTTCCCCGCGCGGATCATCGAGAACATCCCCATCGTGGGCCGGGATTCCAGCAAGGAGACCCGGCATATCGAACTCGACATCGCGGAATCGGGGCTGGTCTACGAGCCGGGCGACGCGCTCGGAGTCGTCGCGCGCAACGATCCCCGCCTGGTCGCCGACCTGATCGAGGCGGCCGGGCTCGCGGCCGACGCCCCGCTGGCGGTGAAGGGCGACTCCACCACCCTGGCCGAGGCGCTCGAAAGCCATTTCGAGATCGCGCTGACTCCGCCGCGCTTCCTCGACCACTGGGCCGGGCTGACCGGCGCCGCGCCGCTGCTTCGGCTGAGCGGGGAGGAAGGCAAGGCCGAGCGGCTGCCCTGGCTTCGCGCCCATCATATCATCGACATCGTTCGCCGATTTCCGCTCAAGGGGCTGGATGCCGAGACTTTCGTGGCCGGGCTGAGGCCGCTTCAGCCGCGCCTCTATTCGATCGCCTCCAGCCTGTCGGCGATGCCCGACGAAGCGCACATCACTCTGGCGCCGGTCCGCTACGAGCTTCACGGCGAGGCCCGGCACGGCGTGGCTTCCGCCCATCTCGCCGACCGTGGCGCGGTCGGCGGCACGCTGCCGGTCTATGTTCAGCCCAACGAGCAGTTCCGGCTGCCCGAGGACGACAAGCCGATCATCATGATCGGGGCCGGCACCGGCATCGCCCCCTATCGCGCCTTCCTCCAGGAGCGCGAGGCCCGCGGCGCGAGCGGCCGCTCGTGGCTGTTCTTCGGCGAGCGCAATTTCCGGAGCGACTTCCTCTACCAGACCGAATGGCAGGCCTGGCTGAAGGACGGAGTGCTCGGCCGGATGGACGTCGCCTTCTCGCGTGACCGGGGCGGCAGGACCTATGTCCAACACCGCATGCTGGAGCGCTCGGCGGAGCTTTACGCCTGGCTCGAGGAGGGGGCGCACCTCTATTTGTGCGGCGACGCCGCCCGGATGGCGCCGGACGTGCACGAGACGCTGACCGCCATCGTCGCCGAGGAGGGCGGTCTCGAGCGGGAGCGGGCGGAGGATTATGTGCGCGATCTCCAGCGCGGCCGGCGCTACCAGCGCGACGTCTACTGAGATGGCGGAGACCCGGACCCTGGTGGATCGCGGCAAGGACATCTCGCAGCCGCTCGACCGCCTCAGCCCGGACGAGAGGCTGAAGAAGGCCAGCAATTACCTGCGCGGCACGATCGCCACCGGGCTTCTCGACCGCATCACGGGCGCCGTCGCCACCAACGATACGCGGCTGATGAAGATCCACGGCATGTACCAGCAGGACGACCGCGACCTGCGCGACGAAAGGCGGCGACAGAAGCTGGAGCCGGCCTATCGCTTCATGATCAGGGTCCGCCTGCCCGGCGGAGTCTGCACGCCGGAGCAATGGCTGAAGCTCGATTCGCTGGCCCGGGCGCATGGCGGCGAGACGCTGCGCCTCACCAGCCGCCAGACCTTCCAGTTCCACTGGGTGCTGAAGGAGGACGTGCGCTCGACGATCCAGGGCCTGCACGAGGCTTTGCTCGATACGATCGCGGCCTGCGGCGACGTCTCCCGCAACGTCATGTGCGCTTCCGACCCCGAGGATTCGGCGCTTCACGCCGAAGTGGTCGCCGCCGCCCAGGAGGTCAGCGGCCACTATCTGCCGAAGACCCGCGCCTATCACGAAATCTGGTACGGCGAGGAGAAGGTCGCCGGGTCCGAGGAGGAGGAGCCCTTCTACGGCGCGACCTATCTGCCGCGTAAGTTCAAGATCGGCTTCGTCGTTCCGCCGTCCAACGACATCGACGTCTACACCCAGGATCTGGGCTTCATCGCCATCGGCGGCCCGGACGGCCTGGAAGGTTTCAACGTCGCCATCGGCGGCGGCATGGGCCGCACCGAGAACGAGCCGACCACCTATCCCCGCCTCGCCGACGTGATCGGCTTCATAGCCAAGGACCGGCTGGTCGCCGCCACCGGAGCGGTGATGTCGGTCCAGCGCGATTACGGCAACCGCGCCGAGCGCAACCGGGCCCGCTTCAAATATACGGTCGACGACAAGGGGCTGGGCTGGATCAAGGCTCAGATCGAGGAGCGGCTCGGAGCGCCGCTGGAGCCGGCCCGGCCGTTCCATTTCACCTCCAACGGCGATGTGTTCGGCTGGCGCGAAACCGAGGGCGGCCGCTTCAACTGCACCTTGTTCGTCGAGAGCGGGCGCCTCGCCAACCGGCCCGGGCGCGCCTGGCTCGACGGCATGCGCGCGATCGCCCGAGTGCATCGCGGCCAGATCCGGGTCACTCCCAACCAGAATCTGGTCCTGGCGGGCGTCGAGGCTCAGGACCGGCCGGCGGTCGAGGCCCTGCTGGCGGAGCACGGGCTGGCCGGCGCCGGGGAGAGCGCGATACGGCTCAATTCGATCGCCTGCGTGGCGCTTCCGACCTGCGGCCTCGCAATGGCCGAGGCCGAGCGCTACCTGCCCGACATCCTCACCCGGATCGAGGCGATCCTGGCGGCGAACGGCCTGCTCGGAGAGCCGATCACCTTCCGGATCAGCGGCTGCCCCAACGGCTGCTCGCGGCCCTATGTGGCCGAGATCGCTCTGACCGGCCGCGCCCCCGGCAAGTACAACCTGTATCTCGGCGGCGGCTTCCACGGCGAGCGGCTCAACCGGATGGTCCGGGAGAATGTCGGCGAGGCCGAGATATTGAGCGTGCTCGAGGACCTGCTCGGCCGCTACGCCGGTGAGCGCCGGCCGGGCGAACGGCTCGGCGATTTCGTTGAGCGGGTCTCCTATCTGGAGAGCGCGTCCCAAATCCCCGGGCGGATCAGCCCGATTATCTGAGGAGCGGCTTTAGTGGCGGTCGGCCTACCGCCTGAGAAAGCGCGGATCAATTTCCACTAAAAAGAAGTGCGCCCAAATTAGCTAAATAATTCCCAAGGCTTGACTTTTTGTGCTAGGGGCGCCGCAATTTCGGGTGCCGCGGGACGGTGTGGTCCTCTCCGGCAGGGGTGGTGAGAGCGAAATGGCGGATATTCAAGGCACCGCCGCGAGCGAATGGCTCGTGGGCACCGGCGGCGACGACACGATCACCGGCGGCGGCGGCGGCGACCGCATCGACGGCGGTCCGGGCGGCGACTCGCTGAACGGCGGCGAAGATTCCGATACCCTCTTCGGCGAATCGGGCAATGACGTCCTGGCAGGCGCCGGCGGCGGCGACACGCTCCACGACGGCGCGGGCGACGACGTCGTCCATGGCGATGGCGGCAACGACGTCATCCAGCATTGGGGGCCGGGCGTCGACCAGCTGTTCGGCGACGATGGCGACGACGTCATCAACATCCTCAACCGCACCACCGTCAGCACGGTTACGGCCTTCGGCGGCTCCGGCAACGACCGCTTCTTCATCGAGGCCGGTGCCGGCGCCAACGTCGCCGTCGACCTCGGCGAGGGCGACGACATCGTCCAGTTCCAGCATATCGGCAGCAACATCTCCGCGACCCTGGGCGCGGGGCGCGACATCGTCGAGCAGCATTCGAACTTCCCCTCCTCCACCGGCACGAACAAGGTCTACTTCACCGATTTCGCGGCCGGCGCCGCGGGCGACATCTTCGACGTCACCTTGTGGGCTTTCCAGTCGACCGGGTGGAACGGCGCCGGCAACCCGTTCACAGGCGGTTATGTCCAGCTGAGGCAATCGGGGGCGGACGTCGTCCTTTCCTTCCGGAACGCTTTCAGCGGCGTGATGAAGGACGTCGCCGTGTTCCAGGGCACGACCGTCGGCGCCTTCAGCGCCGCCAATTTCGGCGGCTACAGCCGCGATGGAAGCGTCGAAGCGTCGGTCGCCATAACCGGCACGGACGAGCGCGAGGTGCTGTCCGGAGGCAGCGGCTACGATTCGATCGAGGGAATGGGCGGCGCGGACACGATCTTCGGCGGCGACGGGATCGACTGGATAAGCGGCGGCGACGGGGACGACATCCTCAACGGCGGCGGCGGAATCGACTTCATCGAGGGCGGCGCCGGGACCGACCGGATCGAAAGCGGCTTCGGCGACGACGAGGTCCATGGCGGCGAGGGCGACGACTGGCTGTACGATGAGCTGGGCGGCGCCGACTGGCTCCACGGCGACGCCGGCAACGACACGATCGAATTCTACCGCAGCCGGGTCGCCTCGGCCGACGCCTTCCTGTCGGGCGGCGACGGCAACGATTCGATCTTCGTCACTTCCAGCGCGGCATCGGTGACCATAGACGGCGGCACAGGCGACGACGCTATCTTCATCAGCCAGCTCGGGTCGACCGGCTTCGGCGCCCGAACCGCGACCGTGACGCTCGGGGCGGGGGTCGATTCGCTCTATGTCTCCGCGAACGGCATCGGCGGCGGCAGCATCGTCACCGTCACCGATTTCCAGACCGGCGATGCCGGCGACCGGATCGACACCGTCTCCCTCCTCAACGGCCTCGGCGGCGTCAGCGGCTTCGCGTTCGGGTCCAACCCCTTTCAGTCGGGGTGGCTGCGGCTGGTGCAGGAGGGCGCGAACGTCGTCCTGCAGAGCGATCGGAACGGCGGCGGCGATTCCTACGTCTCCCTCGCGGTTTTCCAGAACACCAGCGTCGCCGATTTCACCGCCTATAATCTTGGCGGCTTCGCGGCCGACGGAACGATCCCCGCGGGGCTGACCCTGACCGGCGCCGACGGCGGCGAGACCGCGCGCGGCGGCGAGGGCGACGATTCGATCACCGGCGGCGCCGGCGCCGACCTCCTCTACGGCTACAATGGCGACGACGTCGTCGACGGCGGCGGCGAGGCCGACAGTCTCTTCGGCGGCTTGGGCAACGACCATATCGTCGGCGGCGACGGCGACGACTATATCAGCGGCTCCCACGGCGACGATCTCATCGAAGGCGGCGAAGGCGCGGACGAGATCTACGCGGGCCGCGGCACCGACGTCATATCGGGCGGCGCCGGCAACGACTACATCGAAGAGGGGAATCCCGACGGATCGGACACGATCCACGGCGATGACGGAGACGACGTCATCGTCCTGGACCGCGCCGGCTCGGCGGGGGTCCTGGTCACCGTCACCGGCGATGCCGGCGACGACGAGATCTCCATCTCCGTCGGCTCCTTCGGCACCTCGGTCGTGGTGGACGGAGGCACCGGCAACGACCGGATCCGTCTGGAGAGCGGGTCGAACGTCGCCATCACGCTCGGCGCGGGCGCCGACGCGATCGACTTCACCGGCTTCACGACTCCGGGCGCCGCGGTGACGGTCGCCGACTTCCAGGCCGGCGCGGGCGGCGACACCCTCGATCTCGATCGATGGCTCGCGACCTATGCGATCGGCGATGCTTCGGCCAACCCGTTCGGCAGCGGCCACCTGCAGCTCGTCCAGAGCGGCGCCGACACGATCGTCCAGTTCGACCGCGACGGCACCGGCACCGCCCACGCCTGGGTCAGCCTGATCACTCTTCGCAATGTCGACCTGACGACCCTGCTGGCGGCGAACATGGACAATCACCAGCAGGCGCTCCAGTACGGCACCGAAGCCGGCGACACCCTCTACGGATCCACCGGCGACGACACGCTGCACGGCCTCGGCGGCGACGACGCTCTCCATGGCCTGGCCGGCGCCGACAAGCTTTACGGCGGCGACGGCGCGGACCAGGCCGACGCCGGCGGCGGCGCCGACACCGTCGAGGGCGGGGCGGGCGACGATATCCTCGCCGGCGGCGCCGACTCGGACATGATCTCCGGCGGCGACGGCGCGGACCAGATCGACGGCGGCACCGAAGCCGACGTCATCCACGGCGATTCCGGAACCGACACTATCGGCGGCGGCGAGGGTAATGACGACGTCTTCGGCGACGATGGCGACGACATTCTCACCGGAGGCGCAGGCCTCGACATATTGGTGGGCGGCGCCGGCGACGACGAGCTGGACGGCGGCGAAGGCAATGACAGCCTCTATTACGAGCCGCTCGGAACCGCGCCGGACCACGACGTCGGCGCGGGCGGTGCAGGCGCCGACCTGCTCCACGCCGATTTCGGCGGAATTCCGGGCGGCGCCGGAATCACGATGACGATCGCGGGCGATCTCGCCGGCGGCTATTCCGGCACCATCGCTTCGGGAGCCGGTCACAGCGTCGCGTTCAGCGGCATCGAATTGTTCATCATCGGAGGAACGAACGCCGGCGACAGCGTCACCACCGGCGATGCTCCGGACATGATCGTCACGTCCGAGGGCGGCGACACGATCGTGTCGGGCGGCGCGGGCGATTGGCTGGTCGGCGGCGCCGGCGCCGACTCGATGACCGGCGGCACCGGCAACGACCGCTATGAAGTCGACGATGCGGGCGACGTCCTCATCGAGAATGCGAACGAGGGCAGCGACCTCGTCGAGACGACGCTGGCGAGCTACACCCTCCTCGCCAATTTCGAGAACCTCACCGGCCTCCTCTCGACCGGCCAGGCGCTGACCGGCAACGATTCCGCCAACGTCATCCAGGGCGGCGCCGGCAACGACGTGATCGACGGCGGCGCGGGTGCCGACGACATGGCGGGTGGCGGCGGCAACGACATCTTCCATGTCGACGATGCGGCCGATGCCGTCAGCGATAGCGGCGGCAGCGACGAAATCCGGACGGCCCTTGCGACCTACAGCATCGTCCCCAGGACCACGATCGAGAACCTCACCGGCACCGCCGATACGGGGCAGGCCCTCACCGGCAACACGCTCGCCAACACCATCCGCGGCGGCGCCGGCGACGACCAGCTCGGCGGCGGCGCCGGCAACGACATCCTGTTCGGAGGCGCCGGGCACGACCAGCTCGACGGCGGCACCCAGAGCGACACGATGCGCGGCGAGCTGGGCGACGACACCTACACCGTCGACACCAGCCTCGACTCGGCCATCGAGAATGCCGGCGAAGGCACCGACAAGGTGCTGACCGCCCTCGCTTCCTATACGCTCGCCGGGAATATCGAGAATCTGACCGGAACGGCCGCGACGGCGCAGAATTTGCGGGGCAATTCGCTCGACAATGTCGTCCACGGCGGTTCGGCCGGCGACACGATCCGGCTGCTCGACGGCGGCGCCGACAAGGCGTTCGGCAACGGCGGCAACGATTTCCTCTATTTCGGAGCGGCGCTGACCTCGGCCGACGAGGCGGACGGCGGCGCCGGCACGGACACGCTCGTCCTGCAGGGCGATTATTCCGCGGGCCTGACCCTCGGCGCCAACGCGCTGGCCGGGATCGAGACTCTTCAGCTGCTGACGCGCACCAACACGGTCTATGGCGGCTCCGGCCTCACCGCGAACAATTACGCCATCACCACCGTCGAGGCGGCCGTCGCGGCGGGAATGCTTTTCGTCGTCGACGCGGCGCTGCTCTCCACCAGCGAGAGCCTCGTCTTCAACGGCGCGGCGGAGCATGACGGCCGTTTCCAGATCAGCGCCGGCGCCGGCGCCGACACGCTCACGGGCGGCTTCGGCAACGACCTGATCTCGGGCGGATCCGGCAACGACCTGATCGATGGCGGCGCCGGCGCGGACGTCATGACCGGGGGCCAGGGCAACGACGTCTACGTCGTCGACAATGCCGGCGACCTTGCCCAGGAAGTGTCCGCCGGGGGCGTCGACGAGGTGCGCACCGCGCTTGCCGCCTTCACCCTCGCCGGCGCGAATATCGAGACCCTGCGCGGCACTTCCAATGCCGGCCAGACGCTGATGGGGAGCGGCGCCGCCGGGCTCACCATCCTCGCCGGCACCGGCAACGACACGCTCGACGACGGCGGCGGCGCTGCGAGCCTGAACGGCGGTCTCGGCGACGACACCTATATCGCCCGCGCCTCGGGAACCTCCGTGGTTGAGAATTCGGGCGAGGGCACGGACACGGTCCGCTCCTACGCGGCATCCTACACGCTCGGCGCCAATGTCGAACAACTCCACGGCATGCTCGCGACCGGGCAGACGCTGACCGGCAATTCCGCGTCGAACGTGATCCAGGGCGGCAGCGGCAACGACGTCCTGGCCAGCGGCGGCGGCAACGACACCCTGCACGGCAATGACGGCAACGACCGCTTCCTGATCACGAGGGTCGGCGGCACGGCGACGGCCGTCGGCGGCTCGGGCACCAACACTCTGGTGGTGGATTTCGGGACCACCACGGGCGCCGTGACGGCGGCGCCGCCCATGGGCCCGCACCTGGTCGGCGACAACGGCTCCTTTTACGACGGGGTCTCGACCGGGGTCCATTATTCCGGAATCTCCCGGATCGAGATCACGACCGGCAGCCAGAACGACGACATCGCCACCACCGACGGCGACGACAGGGTCGTTCTGAACGGCGGCGACGATTTCCTCGCCAGCGGCCGCGGCAACGACACCGCGGACGGCGGCGCGGGCTTCGACGGGGTCACCGCCGACCTCTCGCAGGCCACCGGGGCGATCGTCTGGAACCTCCAGACGAACAGCTATTCGGGTGCGATCGGAGCCTTCGCCAACTTCGAATATCTCGGCCGGCTCTGGACCGGATCCGGCAACGACAGCATCGTCACCGCGGGAAGCGGCCGCGACGAGGGCATCTTCCTCGGCGGCGGCGACGACAGCGTCACCGTGGTCGACGGCGTCGACCAGGTTGGCGGCGGTGCCGGTATCGACACGCTGGTGGTCGATTATTCCTCCGCCACCGTCCACGTCCGCGGCTCCATCTACTCTCAGACCGGCGGCGCTTTCCTCGGCGACGTCTCGGCCGGAGAGGGCCGCGAGGTCAGCTTCATGGACGTCGAGCGGTTCGTCGTCACCGGAGGCTCGGCCGGCGATTACCTGCAGGGCGGCGACGGCGACGATATCCTCGATGGACGCGGCGGCGCCGACGATCTCATGGGCTGGCTCGGCAACGACGTCTACGTCGTCGACTCGGACGATCGGGTCAGCGAGGGCGGCAACCAGGGCGTCGACGAGATTCGGACGGCGGCGGCTACTTACGTTCTGGGCGCGAACTTCGAGAAGCTGACCGGCCTCGCGGCGACAGGCCAGGATCTGCGCGGAAACTCGGCCGACAATGTCGTCACCGGCGGCGGCGGCAATGACGTGCTTCGCCTGCAGGACGGCGGCGCCGACTCGGCGAACGGCGGCGGCGGCGACGACATCGTCTATTTCGGCGCCTCGCTGGGGGCAGGGGACGACGCCGCCGGCGGCGCGGGCGCCGACCAGCTCGTTCTGAAGGGCAATTATTCCGGACTGGCGCTCGCCGCGACGGGGTTCGAGACCCTCATCCTGCTTTCAGCGTCGGAAACCTCGTACGGCCCCGCCGGCACGGGCCCCTTCAGCTATTCGATCACGGCCGTCAACACGGCCGTGAACACGAGGCTGACGGTGGACGCTGCCGGACTCGGCGCGGGCGAGGCCCTCGTCTTCGATGGCAGCGCGGCAACTTCGAGCTCGTTCGGGATGGTCGGCGGCGCCGGCGCGGACCGGCTCACCGGCGGGGCGTACAGTGACGAACTGAAGGGCGGCGCAGGAGCGGACGTGCTCTTGGGCGGCGGCGGCGGCGACATAGTGTCCGGCGGCGCGGGCGACGACCGGATGGAAGGCGGCAGCGGGGACGATTACCTTTACGATTGGGGCTGGGCGACCGGCGGGTCGGGCAATGACAGCCTCTTCGGCGGCGACGGCAACGACATTATCACCTTCTACCGCTATTCCGGCGACGTCTGGGAGACGGCGCTGCTCGGCGGCGGGGCCGGCGACGATCGCATCTACGTGTCCACCGACGGCGCCGGCGGGCCCATCACCATCGATTCGGGCGAGGGCCAGGATTTCCTCCACCTGAGCGGCTCCTATATCGACGCAAGGATTACCCTCGGCGCGGGCCGCGACCATATTTTCCTGAGCAACCTCGCCGGCCTGACGGCGCCGGACGGCGGGGTCGTCGTCACCGACTTCACCGCCGGCGCCGGCGGCGACGAGCTCGACTTCCAGACCGCGCTGGCGGGGGCAGCGCTCCTTGGGGCAGGCAATTGGTCGCCGGACTCCAACCCGTTCGCGACCGGCCATGCGCGGCTGGTGCAGAGCGGCGCGGATACGTTGTTCCAGGTGGACCTGGACGGCGGCGGCGACGGCTACCAGACCCTCGTCACCTTCCAGAACACGCAGGCTTCCGCCTTCGGCGGGGACAATCTGGTGGGCTATGCTCCGGACGGCGGCCCGCAATCCGCGGGACCCGACATTATCGGTACCGACGGCTACGATTACCTCCCCGGCACCGCCAGGCCGGAGCTGATCGACGGCCTCGGCGGCCATGACACGATCGAGGGCAAAGGCGGCGCCGACACCCTTCGCGGCGGCGGCGGCGACGATTATATCGAAGGCGGGCTGGGCGGCGACCTGGTCGAGGGCGGCGACGGCAACGACTCGCTGGTCGGCGGCGAGGGGGACGACGTCGTCCGCGGCGGCGCGGGCAATGACACCCTCAGGGCCGAGAACAGCTCGGACCGTCTCCATGGCGAAGCGGGCGACGATACGCTCGAATATAGGAGCTACCGTCCCAGCCCGGCTTCGGCCCTGCTCGATGGCGGGGAGGGCAACGACCATTTCTTCCTGACCATGTTCGAGGCGGGCCATGTCGACATTCTCGGCGGATCCGGAAACGACATCGTGCAGCTCGATGCCATGGAAGCCGGCTCGGCGGATGTCACGCTCGGCGCCGGAGCCGACGTTTTGACGTTCAAGTGGGACACCTGGAAACCCGTCGTCGCGAACGACAGCGTGCGAGTACTCGATTTCGAAGCGAACGACCGCGTCGATTTCAGTGAGTATCTGGCGAACTTCACCAATTATACGAGCGGCACCAACCCCTTCGCCGACGGCCATGCCCGGCTTGTCCAGAGCGGCGCGGACACTCTGCTCCAGATCAGCCGGTCGGCGGACGGAGTCTTCACCACCTTCGCGCGCTTCGAGAACAAGATGACGTCCAGCTTCACCGCCGCCAGTTTCAGCGGCTGGGCGCCGGTGTCGGTGACCGGCGGTTCCGGAGCGGACCTGATCGTCGGCACGGCCTCGTCGGACATGCTGTCCGGCGAGGGCGGCAACGACGTGTTCCACCTGCAGGCCGGAGGCGACGACATCGTCCACGGCGGCGACGGGCTCGACAATTTCTTCTTCATCGGCGCGCTGACTTCCGCTGACGTGGTCAATGGCGGCTCGGGCGTGGACACTGTGATCGTGCAGGGCCCTTACGGCGCTCTGACGCTGAGCGCCAACCTCACCCAGATCGAGAACGTCTCCATCCTCGCCGGAAGCAACACGGCCTTCGGTGAGCCGGGCACGAACCGCCACGACTACGTGCTGACCACGAACAACGCGAACTTCGCGGCGGGCGTTCAGGCCCGGATCAACGCCGCGGCTCTGCTCGAAGGCGAGGATTTCACCTTCGACGGCAGCGCTGAGACCGATGCCAGCTACGTCGTCTATGGCGGCAAGGGCAAGGACACGCTGCTCGGAGGCCTCGGCAACGACATCTTCTTCTATGCCGAGGAGCGGTTCGCGAGCGGCGACACCGTCAACGGCGGCGCCGGCTATGACGGCATGTTCCTGAGGGGCAACTACACGATCGACTTCAACGCTCCGGGCTATACCGGGCTGTTCACCAACATCGAGAATTTGACCCTCACCTCGGCCACCGACGAGCGCTACGCGAGGGGCGGAGGGACGGAGTTCGACTACAACCTCATCCTCTCCGACGCGATCGTCGGGTCCGGGCAGCAGCTGACCGTGTCGGGCGCCCTGCTGATGGCGAGCGAGTCGATGATTCTGGACGGCAGCCAGGAGACGGACGGTTTCCTGCGCCTGTTCGGCGGCGCGGCGAACGATATCCTGAAAGGCGGCGCCAAGGCCGATTATCTCCACGGCGCTCTCGGCGCCGACACGATTTCGGGCGGCGGCGGCGCGGACGTGTTCCGCTACCAGGCGACGTCGGAATCGACCCTGGCGGCGATGGACCGGATTCTCGACTTCACCCCGGGCACCGACAGGATCGAGCTCGACCGGATCGACGCCAACAGCCTCGTCGCCGGCGACCAGGCCTTCACCTGGATCGGCGCGAATGCGTTCACCGGCGCCGCCGGGCAGCTTCGGGCCTATCAGTCGAGCGGCACCTGGTTCGTCGAAGGCGACGTGAACGGCGACGGCAATGCCGACCTCGTCGTGGCGCTCACATTGCAGGGGCCGGCTCCGCTTGGAGCCGGGGATTTCCTGCTCTAAGTATGATCGCTTCAGGTTGATCCGCCCCGCTCATCCTGAGTAGCCGTCGAGCTTGTCGAAACGGCGTATCGAAGGACGGTCCTTCGATACGGGCCTTCGCCTTCGCTCAGTCCCTGCTCAGGATGAGCGGTTCAGTGAAAACCGACCATGCTCTAGATCGGGCGCGGGTTGATTACGTTCAGCTAAGCGGCTTTATAGCCGCCAACGACCGTGGAGCGCGCGAGGCGTGGGGAGCCTCCAAAGCGCGTCGTCGTGCAGCCGGTTCGGCTGCTTCGCCGATCGGATTCGCCGTCATCCGCCGGGGCGATCGCGCGGACAGGGGAAGTTGAATCGTGACCACCGGGACCGAAGGCAACGACAATCTCGCCAGCAATCCCGCCGTCGACGCCGAGGTGGTGAACGCGCTGGGCGGGAACGACGTCGTCACCACGTCGAGACCGGCCAACGCCCTTGGCGGCGGCACCTCGATCGCGGTCGATGGCGGCCTCGGCCGCGATACGCTGATCATCAACACGGGCGGCGAAACCGGGGACGCCTGGAATGCCCTTGGCGGGTCCGGCAATGACGGCTCGGTCGATCTCCGCCTCGGCTCCGGGATCTCCTACACCATCTCCTGGACGTCGATCGAGCGGCTCCAGATCATCGGCTCGATGTTCGGCGGCGATTACACGACCGGGGATTCGGCCGACATCTTCCGGATCAATTCCGGCCTCGGCGGCTCGCTCGGCACCGGCGGGGGCAATGACGAGATCTACCTCTGGGGCGATCCCGCTCAGGGCGGCCGATTCAGCATCGACGGCGGCGCGGGCCACGACCTCATCGATTTCACCAATGTCACCGGCTCCAATCCCGGCGGCTGGACGGCCCTGGGCGGCGACGGCAACGATTCGATGATCGGAACCGCATTCTCCGACCGCTTCGAAGGCGGCGCCGGAGACGACATGATGGAGTTTCGCGGCGGGCTCGACCGGGGCGACGGCGGCATCGGCTTCGACAGCCTCGCCGCCGACCTCAGCCTCGCCACCGCCGACATCTGGATCGACGTCCGGGACGTCCTGAACGGCGGCTATTCGGGCCCGGAGGGCACCAGCTTCGCCAATTTCGAATATTTCGGCGGAACCGGCTTCAGGACCGGCCAGGGCGATGACGTCGTGGTCACCGGCCTGATCCAGCGGGACGACATCGTCGCGCTCGGGGCCGGCGACGACAGCGTCACCGTCGTGAACGGCTTCGACACCGTCTATGGCGGCGATATCGACGCCGGAGCGGCGAATAGCGGCCTCGACACGCTGGTGATCGACTGGAGCCTGGCGACCTCGGTGCGGGTCGTCGGCCTCGTCCAGACCAACGCCGCCGGCGCCTATGGACAATATAGCGACGACTTCGACCGGCGGGTGACCTTCCAGGCCATCGACCGCTTCGTCATCACCACCGGAGCCGCCAACGATACCCTCGTCACCGCCGGCGGCAACGACGAGATCCGCACCGGCGACGGCGGCGACATCATCACCGCCGGCGGGGGCGACGATCTGATCGACGGCGGCCCGGGCGTGGACCAGATGCACGGCGGCGGCGGCAACGACTTCTACTTCGTCGACAATAGCGGGGACCATGTCGGCGAGGGCCTGGGCGCCGGGACGGACACGGTCAGCACCAGCCTCGCCGTCTACAGCCTGGCGGCCAATGTCGAATATCTGTTCGGCACCCTCGGCACCGGCCAGACCCTGACCGGCAACGCGATCGCGAACGTCATCACGGGGACCGCCGGCAATGACGTGATCGACGGCGGCGCCGGCTCGGACGAGCTCGCCGGCGGGCTCGGCGATGACGTCTATGTCGCCGATTCCGGCGATAGCATCGTCGAGGCGCAAGGCGCGGGCACCGACGAGGTTCGGACGGCGCTCGCCGCCTACACGCTCGGCGCCAATCTCGAGAATCTGACCGGCACCTCGGCCGCCGGCCAGACGCTCACCGGCAACGCGCTGGCCAATATCCTGAGGGGCGGCAACGGCCACGACACGCTCGACGGCGGCGCCGGAGCGGACCTGCTGGCGGGCGGGCTGGGCAACGACATCTATCATGTCGGCGCCGGCGACAGCATCGGCGAGGCGGAAGGCGCCGGCACCGACGAGGTGAGGACCGCGCTCGCCGCTTATGCGCTGGACTCAAACGTCGAGAGGCTGACCGGCACCTCCGGAAGCGGTCAGGCGCTGACCGGCAACGGTCTCGCCAACATCGTCGGCGGGGGCGAAGGCAACGACCGGCTCGACGGCGGCGCGGGCGCCGACCAGCTCGCCGGCGGCCTGGGCGACGACCTCTATTGGGTCGACGCCGGTGACGTCGTCGCCGAGGCGGCCGGTTCGGGAACTGACGAAGTGCGTACCGGCCTCGCCGCTTATACCCTCGCCGCCAATGTCGAGACCTTGACCGGGACCTCGGCGGCGGGCCAGGCGCTGACCGGCAACGGGGGCGACAACGTCATCGCCGGCGGCGCCGGAAACGACCTGATCGACGGCGGCGCCGGCGCCGACCAGCTCGCCGGCGGTCTCGGGGACGACGTCTATGTCGCCGGTGCCGGGGACAGCATCGTCGAGTCCGAAGGCGCGGGCACCGACGAGGTCAGGACGGCGCTCGCCGCCTACACGCTGGGAAGCCACGTCGAGAAGCTGACCGGAACGTCGGCGGCCGGCCAGACCTTGACCGGCAACGCGCTGGCCAACCTCGTGGCGGGCGGCAGCGGCAACGACATTCTGGACGGCGGAGCGGGCGCGGACCAGCTGGCGGGAGGGCTCGGCGGCGACCTCTATCATGTCGATGCCGGCGACAGCGTCGTCGAAGCCGCGGGCGCCGGCACGGACGAGGTCAGGACCGCCCTCGCCGCCTATGTTCTCGCCGCCAATGTCGAGAAGCTGACCGGCGTCTCCGCGAGCGGCCAGGCGCTGACCGGCAACGATCTCGCGAACGTCGTTGCCGGGGGCGAAGGCAATGATCTCCTCGACGGCGCCGCCGGCGCGGACTCGCTGGCGGGGGGCGTCGGCGACGACGTCTATTTCGTGGATGACGCCGCCGATGCCGTGGCCGAAGCGGCCGGCGGAGGCACGGACGAGGTCCGCACCTCGCTGGCGAGCGCGAGCCTCGCCGCTTATGCCAATGTCGAGAATCTCACCGGCATTTCGGCGGGCGCCCAGACCCTCACCGGCAATTCGGGAAACAACGTCGTCACCGGCGGCTCGGGCAACGACGTGCTTCGCCTCTATGACGGCGGCGACGACACCGCCAATGGCGGCGCCGGCAACGACAATCTCTTCTTCATCGGCGCGCTGACCTGGGCCGACATCGTCAACGGCGGCCTCGGGGTCGATACGCTGATCGTTCAGGGGCCCTACGGCTCGCTGACGCTCAGCGCCAATGTCACCCAGATCGAGAATGTCTCCATCCTCGCCGGAAGCAACACGGCGTTCGGGGAGCCGGGCACCAACCGCCACGACTACGTTCTCACCGTCAACGATTCGAACTTCGCGGCCGGGGTGCAGGCGCGGATCAACGGCGCGGCCTTGCTCGAGGGGGAGGATTTCACGTTCGACGGCTCGGCTGAGACGGACGCGAAGTTCGTCGTCTACGGCGGCAAGGGCAAGGACACCTTGCTCGGAGGCCCGGGCAACGACATCTTCTTCTATGCCGAGGAAAGGTTCGCGGGCGGCGACACGGTCAACGGCGCCGCCGGCTATGACGGCATGTTCCTTCGCGGCAACTACACGATCGACTTCAACACGCCCGGTTACACCGGCCTGTTCACCAATATCGAGAACCTCACCCTCACCTCGGCGACCGACGAGCGCTATGCCCGCGGCGGCGGCACCGAGTTCGACTACAATCTCACCCTCTCCGACGCGATCGTGAATCCGGCCGAGATGCTGACGGTCAGCGGCGCTCTGCTGATGGCGAGCGAGACGATGGTGCTGGACGGCGGCGCGGAGACGGACGGGTTCCTTCGCCTGTTCGGCGGTCTGGCTGCGGACACGCTCAAGGGCGGCGGCCAGGCCGACTATCTCCACGGCGCTTTCGGCGCGGACGTGCTGGCGGGCGGCGGCGGCGCCGACACGTTCCGCTACCAGGCGGTGACCGAATCCTATTCGGTGGCCCGGGACCATATCCTCGACTTCACGCCCGGCACGGACAAGATCGAGCTCGAGCGGATCGACGCCGTCGAGGGCGGTCCCGACCAGGCCTTCACCTGGATCGGATCCGGCGCGTTCGGCAAGAAGGCGGGCGAGCTTCGCGCCACCCAGTCGGGAGATCAGTGGATCGTCGAGGGCGATATCAACGGCGACGGGTATAGCGACCTCATCATCGCCCTGACGCTGCAGGGACCGACCCCGCTCGGGGCGGCCGACTTCGTCCTGTAACCGCCGTCATTCCGGCGGAGGCCGCAGTCCATGAACGCCGCGGTGCGAGCTGTCGTCCGTCCGTGATCATGGTCCCGGCCTTCGCCGGGATGACGGCGGATACTTAGAGTCGATCCTATTCATATTGAAGCGTAGCCTGCGTTTCGCAGGTAGTTTGCGCATTCGTCAGGCGGGAAGGCGTCGAGCAGTGAGCCGATCCGCTTCC
>Ga0196965_1000405_pt1 | contig 27002 bp, 26 predicted proteins | sample S1_20metaG_FD_148668 | JGI IMG/M metagenome (GOLD analysis project Ga0196965, IMG submission 148668) | Soil microbial communities from Anza Borrego desert, Southern California, United States - S1_20 | ecosystem: Environmental > Terrestrial > Soil > Desert | place: USA: California | collected... | reverse complement strand
TCAAAAGAAGAAGCGCCGTCGTTAAAAAATATCTTTATCGATGTCGGGGCGGATTCAAAAAAGGAAGTCGAGAATATGGGCATTCATGTCGGATGCGTTGTCACCTTCGAGGATGAGCTGATTGAAATGAACAAGAAATGGCTTGTGGGTCGTGCACTTGACAATAGAATGGGTGGTTTTATGATCGCGGAAGTTTCACGCCGCCTGTTCGAAAACAAAAAGAAGCTGCCGTTTTGCCTGTATGTTGTAAACTCTGTTCAGGAGGAGATTGGCTTGAGAGGGGCGGAAATGATTTCGCGGAGATTGAAACCGGATTTAGCTATTTGTACCGATGTAACCCACGACACGCAATCACCGATGTACAATAAGCGGGAAAGTGGAAACCTGAAGTGTGGGAACGGACCGGTCGTGTGCTACGGCCCGGCAGTACAGAATAATGTGCTGAAGATGATCATTGAAACCGCCCAGAAACGGAAGATCCCTTTTCAGCGCCAGGCTGTTTCAAGGTCAACCGGCACGGATACTGACTCATTTGCCTATTCGGCTGAGGGGGTTGCATCAGGACTTATTTCATTGCCGTTAAAATATATGCATACCACCGTGGAAATGGTACATAAGGACGACGTGGAGAATGTGATCAACTTGATTTATCAATTCCTTCTGCAATTGAAGCCGGGGCACGATTTCCGGTATATTAAGTAATTGTAACACGAAAATTTCTGAAACCTTACATTGCTAAGGTTAACCGGCTTAAAGGCCCTTCAGTACCATCTGGAGGGCCTATTTTTGTCTTAACAATAACACAACAACCAAAATGAAAAAATTAATTGCATTGATTGCTGTCGCTTTGATAGCAGGCGGTGCGTTCGCACAGGAAAGACCCATCCACGAGGTTTACTCGATGATGGTGTTCAACTTTACGAAGTATGTTCAGTGGCCTGATCACACGCAGCCGGGTGAGTTTGTAATTGGTGTGATTGGTAATGCAGATGTTTACAAGACCCTTGAAACATGGTATGGCGGAAAAGGCCGTGGAACCAAGACTTATGTGATTAAGAAGTTTGCTTCCGCTGCGGATGTTGGCGATTGCCACGTATTGTTCATTGATCGCTCAATGAGCGGCGAGTTTGAAGATGTGAGCAATAAGCTTAAGGGAAAGGGCACCCTGCTAATTACCGATAAGAACGGAATGGCCCAGAAGGGTAGCGGTATCAATTTCAAGACAATAGATAATAAATTGAAGTTTGAACTTAATCAGAAGGCAATGGAAGCGTCGAACCTGAAGGTGTCGAACTCCCTGACTTCTATGGCAATATTGATTTAATGGGTTGTTTGGAACTCTACCCCTGCCGAAAGGTGGGGGTAAGGTTTTTTGGATTAAAAATTGTAGTTTAGTGGTTCCACCCAAATTTTTCGCTATGAAAAAGGCATTTTTTTTATGCGCAGTCTTCTGTGCGATCATAATACCTGCGGCGGCGCAGGAGCGGCCGACCCACGAGATCCATTCTGCGATGCTCTACAATTTTATCAAATACGTCCAATGGCCAAATGAGGGCGAGCCAGGGCAGTTCATCGTCGGTGTCATTGGCGACGACGACGTATTCAAAACACTCCAGTCATGGTATGATGGAAAGCCGAAAGGCACCAAAAAGTACCTTATCAAGAAATTGGGTTCCCCCGCGGAGGCATCCGACTGCCAGGTAGTGTATGTGGGAAGGTCAAAAAGCCGCGATTTTGATGAGATCAAGACCAGTACTTCTGGCAAATCGGTTTTGACTATCACTGACGGAAATGGTCTGGGACAGAAGGGTAGTTGCATTAATTTTAAGGTCATCAACGGCAAGCTCAAGTTTGAACTTAATCAAGGGGTTGTAAATACAGCCAACCTGAAAGTCTCCAGTCAGCTTACGAGTATGGCAATCGTGATCTAAGTGAGGAGAAACTGGCATTGCCAGTAAATTATATGGACGTCAATAATGGGAGGATGTACCGGGAGCTGGTGGAAGGTTCAGACAATATTGTCATCGTTACAGATCCTGGATTTAATATCCGGTATGTTTCGCCTGCAGTAAGTAAATCTTTCTCAGTTGAGCCGGTTGCGTTGATCGGCAAGAATGTCTTTGATTTTATCAATCCCGATACTGTCGATCAGTGGAAAACGTCTCTCGCCCAGCATGAACTCCCATTTTCTGAAGAAATATCCCTGAGTATTGGCTCCGAAAAGAAAGCATATTTCGATGTGCATGTTTCCAGTCTGGACAGCGGCAATGGCAGTCCTGAAGTAGCACTTCATTTGCATGATGTAACGCGAAAAAAGGAAAAGGAAGACGAGCTGATCCGGTCGAACCAGCAACTCGATCAGGTGATTTACAAGACAACGCATGATTTAAGATCGCCGGTAAGATCAGCTCTAGGCCTGGTGAGTTTGGCGGAATCTGCGCCTGACAATGAGAAGCCCCGTTATATTGAAATGATCCGCGGAAGTCTTTTGAAACTCGATGGTCTGATCGAGGAGATGAATGATTTCTTCCGCAACGAAAAACTTGCTATTCAGCGCGAGCAAATCAATATCGTAGAGATCATACGGAAAGAAGTGGAGTTGTTGAGCTTTTCGCAACAGGCGAAAGACATTAAGATTGAATTAGAATCGGAGATACAGCAGGAATTTTTTTCTGATTCAATCCGCGTGCGAACGATATTGACAAACATTCTTTCCAACGCGATTAAGTACAGCGATCGGAAAAAAAATGAGCCATTTATTAACGTTGGTGTTTTTATTAATGAAGAATTTTGTGACATTCGCATAGTCGATAACGGGATTGGTATCGAAGAGAAACACCTGAGTAAGATCTTTGACTTATTTTTCAGGGCAACTGACCAATCGCAGGGAACCGGATTAGGGTTGTTCATTGTTAAAGACACAGTACAGAAGTTAAAGGGAGTTATTGAAGTAACGTCAAAATTGGATCAAGGCACAACATTCCGGATCCAGATTCCCAACCAGATATATCAGCCAGCAATGGCCTAAGAAATACGTACAGGGACGCGGAGTTTTTATAGAGAGGGTCTTTTCTCTGCGTTTCCTGTGCGTTGTTTTTTACCCGTCCATCCCTCATGACCGCCGTCCCTATTTCAGATCACTCTCCGCGACGCATTGTTTCACTGGTTCCATCGCTAACTGAATTACTTTTCGATCTTGGTCTTGATGATAATGTTGTCGGCATTACACGTTACTGTGTACATCCAACACATTGGCAAAATGAAAAAGCCATCGTCGGCGGCACAAAAAAGTTTGACTTCAACATCATCACGTCCTTAACACCGGATCTTATCGTTGCAAACAAGGAAGAAAACTACCAGGAAGGTATTCTTCAGCTAAAGGATCGTTACAAGGTATACCTTACCGATATCTACGATCTTGACGGCGCGTTGTCGGTGGTTAAAGAATTGGGAAGACAAACCGGCACTTTTGCACGTGCGGGCGAACTCGTCAGCGACATTCAATCCGAATTTTCCTTACTAAAACAATTCCGGCGACAAACCGTACTGTACCTGATTTGGCGGAAACCGTGGATGGGCGTTGCGCGAAATACATTTATCGATTCAATGCTTTCGATGATGGGACTGGGTAACGTATTGTCGGCGCGTGAACGCTACCCTGAGTTGTCTTCGGAAGAAATCAGCCAGCTTGCTCCCGAGTATATTTTCCTTTCGTCGGAACCTTACCCATTTGCAGAAAAACACATTGAGGAGATCCGATTGCTTAGTCCGAACTCAAAAATTGTTTTGGTCGATGGTGAGATGTTTTCATGGTACGGAAGCAGGCTCAGGCTCGCGCCTAAATATTTCAATGAGCTGAGAAATCACCTTGTTCGAACGAGCAGTTAGACAAGCGTAATACCAACACTCTTTAAGTCGTTCCAATAATTCGGATATGACTTTCGCACTACCATGCTGTTTTTGATTTCAACGTCCATGAGGGTACTTAATGGCGCAAAAGCCATTGCCATGCGATGATCTTTGTACGTGTCAAATGGACAGGTCGGAGGTAGTGACGAGGATGGCACAAGCAGCCATCTGTCTCCGTTTGTTTCGCGCAAATCCGCTCCAATTTTCCGAAGTTCATTCTGGAGGGCGGTGATGCGGTCGGTTTCTTTGATCCGAAGGCTTTCGAGCCCGATAAAATTGCCATAAATTCCCTTCGCTGCGCAAACCACGGCAATCGTTTGAGCAAGGTCAGGACAATGGGTGAAATCCCATTCAATGCTTTTAGCGGCACCCGACTTTTCGAGAACAAGCGAATTACTTGTCTCGGTAACGCTCACGCCAAGATGTTTCATGATGTCGACAATTGCGCGATCTCCTTGCAGGGAGTTCAAAAATATTCGAGGCAGTTCAATTCGAGCATCCTTAGCCAACGCGACGAAAGCAAACCAATAGCTGGCCGCCGACCAATCTGACTCAACCGTAAAATCAACAGGGCGGTATGTTTGACGTTTAACAGAAATGGTATTGCCTTCAAATGATGCATCGACACCAAATGTTTTCATTAACGCCAGCGTCATTTCAATGTATGGACGACTGCCGACCTTCCCTTCCAGGGTCAGTGCCACGCCCGATGGCAACACGGGCGCGATCATAAGCAGGGCGGAAATAAACTGACTGCTGATGTCTCCGCGGATCGCCATTTGACGGATTCGCTGTTCGCCAAAGCCGTTCAGTTGTAGGGGCGGAAAACCTTCCTTTTCGAGATAGGAAATATCACCCCCGAGACTCCGCAACGCATCAACCAGTATTCCAATGGGGCGCTCCTTCATTCTTTCGGTTCCGGTGATTGTTTTCTTTTGATTGGTAACCGCGAAGTAAGCGGTGAGAAAACGCATGGTCGTACCCGCGTCTTGCACGTCAATCAATGCATTTGATGTGTTCACCAACCTCATCATTAGCTGGGTGTCATTAGCATCGGATAGATTTTCCAGCCTCGATTGTTGCCCGGCAAGTGCGTCCATGATCAGCACGCGGTTACTTATACTTTTCGATGCAGGCAACCGATGGGGCACCCCCGAAAGTGATGTTGTTCTTTTAATGAAAACCGAAGCGCTTGAATCTGTCATAGACGAAGAACGTCGGGCAAATTACATCCATTAAAAATTTTTTTCGGTGGACATGAAACAAATCGCTGAAAAAAATAGTTAAATTGATTGTATGGGCACCACTAGCAAATTAGCAATCGGCGTAAGCATCGCATCAGGAGTGTTGTTAGCAGCATGGCTCCTAACTGGCACTCGTAAGGAAAAGACGAAAAAGTTTATTGCAAAAGGAACGGCAACATTAACTAAGACTATCAAGCAAGACAGGTCTCAGGTTATCGTTGATGATTCCGATATTCATTACGTCTAGACCCTTCGGTAAAACGCAAGCGCACTTAAAACTTCCTCCGTGCTGATCTCACAATCCCAGCGCGCTTTTCCAATATTCTCCAGCAACACGCACAAGATTCTGTTTCCCTTATTTTTCTTGTCCTGTAACATCAGCGATGCAATTGTCTTATCGTCAGATTCACCGATGTTGATTTTTCCGAAGTGTCGAATGATGACATTGTTGATGTCATTGAAATGATTTTCCGGTAGCAGCTTTCGTTGATATGAAATGTAAGCTTCAGTGATCAGTCCCGCCGCGACGGCCTCTCCATGGGTAATTTTCCTTTCGGTATTGAGAAGGTGTGTTTCTATTCCATGACCGATGGTATGGCCCGCGTTCAGAATCTTACGCAATCCCTTTTCTTTGGGATCACTTGTTACTACTTCGTGCTTAAATTCAACTGAATGTTCGATCAGCTTCCGCCAATCCAAGTCGTTGAATGCGGTTGATTTTAATTCACGCCAATAATTTTTGGTCGCAATCAGGTTGTGTTTGATGATTTCGGTAAATCCTGAAAGCATTTCCCTCGGCGGAAGCGTTCTTAAAAAACCGTCGTGTATTAAAGTAAGTACAGGGTGCTGGAACACGCCGATATGATTCTTATAGTTGTTAAAATCAACTCCAAGTTTGCCGCCTATGCTGGCGTCGACCTGCGATAGCAATGTAGTCGGAATAAGAATGAAGTCGATCCCGCGTTTATAAGTCGCCGCGCAGAATCCGGCAAGATCACCGAGCACGCCTCCGCCAACCACAATGAGCACCGAGTGCCGGTCTGCCTGCTCGTTTGTCAGGAATTGCCACACCCCCTCGCAGGTGCGCAAATTCTTCGCTTCCTCGCCTGGTTCGATAGCATGAATCTTTGCATGGAGCAAAGCCGGTGCTAGGACGGGATAGCAATACTGATACGTATTTTGGTCAGCGACGACAAAGATATTACTGTATGCCTTTGTCTGGAGGAACGAGTGCAGATCGTCAGCAGGTTTCGAGGAGTGCAAAATATTGTCTGGCATCGCGGAAAAGTGAGGTGAAAGTTATTAAAAAGCGGCTGATATATAATTTATCGTTCGGGTGCCAACAAACGTTTTCGGAGTAAATTATCCAATGTCTATATTTGCGCACTTTTACTTTTATGAGCCGACCGAACATTTCATTTGACGACACAGCAATAGCGTTTTCTTACAAACCGACGTCTGAGTTGAAAAAAGCAAACTTCATTTTTTCGCTGGTCAGTCACCCATGGATTTCCGCGCTCGCGACGGGTTCTTTAAAGCTTGCGCTGAATTTACGGTTGCCCATAGAAGGCGTGGTGAGAAAAACGGCCTTTGATCATTTCTGCGGCGGTGTAACAATAGAAGATAGTGAAAAAGCTGTCGAACGTTTAGGTAAGCATAACGTCGGAACCATTCTCGATTATTCTGTTGAAGGCGAAAAGTCAGAACAAGGATTCGATAAAACGAAAAAGGAACTACTGCTTACGATTGAGAAAGCGGCAACATCGAAAGATATTCCATTCTCTGTTTTCAAGGTAACCGGACTCGCGGCATTTGATCTGCTGGAAAAAATCCAGAAGCGGGTAAAGATGAGCAACGACGAGATCAACGCATTCAAGAGAGCAAAAGATCGTGTGACGGAGATTTGTGAACGTGCCCATACGCTCGGCGTTCGTGTTTTAATTGATGCTGAAGAGACCTGGATTCAGGAACCCATCGATAACATGGCCTATGAAATGATGGCGCGTTTCAACAAACAAAAAGCAATCATCTTCAACACTTACCAGCTTTACCGGACAGATACACTGGCAAATTTGAAGTCTTCGTTTAGCGATGCTGTTCGGGACAATTATTTCCTCGGAGCGAAACTTGTGCGTGGCGCTTACATGGAAAAGGAAAGGGCCAGAGCTGAAGCCCACGGTTATGAAAGTCCTATTCAACCTGATAAAGATTCTTCCGACAAGGCGTTTAATGACGCGCTTCAATTCTGTATGGAGCATGTCGACCGGATTTCGTTCATGTGCGGATCACACAATGAGTACAGCAATCTCTTGCTTACGGAACTGATGAATAGAAATGGCATCTCAAAGAATGATGAGCGCATCTGGTTTGCTCAGTTATATGGCATGAGCGACAACATTTCTTTTAACCTGGCAAAAGCCGGATATAATGTTGCCAAGTATGTACCATACGGTCCCGTTAAAGCCGTGATGCCGTACTTGCTTAGACGCGCGGCTGAAAACACTTCGGTTGCCGGCCAAAGCAGTCGTGAACTGCTGTTGATCCGGAAGGAACTTCGCCGACGCCGCAACGGGGATTGATCGGAATCATTGATTTTTCACTCCGCTTTATTCCATTATTTTTGCCCTGCAAAAGCAAAGAATTATGGCGTTAAGCGAACAGGAAATCATCCGCAGACAAAAGCTGCAAGAACTGGAAAAACGGGGCATCAACCCTTATCCTGCTGAGTTATTTAAAATCAGCACTACTGCCTCTGAAATTCACGCCAAATTCGAACAGCAACCAGAAACATTTAAAGATGTGACGCTCGCTGGGCGCATCATGAGCACGCGTGTAATGGGAAATGCGTCTTTTGCTGAATTGCAGGATGATACCGGTCGCATTCAGATTTATTTTCGTCGTGATGACCTGTGCCCGGGTGAGGATAAAACACTTTATAACACGGTATTCAAGAAGCTGCTGGATATTGGAGATATTATCGGCATTACTGGCTTTGCCTTCAAGACGCAGGTAGGTGAGATATCGGTTCATGTAACAAGTTTCACTTTGCTTGCAAAGGCTTTGCGACCGCTACCAATTGTGAAAGTTACCAAAGACGAGCAGGGCAATGATGTAATGCACGATGCATTTACGGATCCGGAACAGCGTTATCGTCAGCGCTACGTCGATCTGATCGTGAATCCGGAGGTACGCGAAACGTTTGTAAAGCGCACGAGACTCGTGAACTCAATGCGCGAGTATCTCAATAAGAAGAGTTATCTCGAAGTAGAAACACCGATACTACAGCCTCTTTATGGTGGCGCGGCTGCGCGTCCTTTCAAAACGCATCACAACACGCTTGATATGACGCTGTATCTGCGCATAGCGAACGAGTTATACCTCAAGCGCCTGATCGTAGGTGGCTTCCCGGGCGTTTATGAGTTCTCGAAAGATTTCCGCAACGAGGGCATGTCGCGTTTTCACAATCCTGAGTTCACGCAGATCGAATTGTACGTTGCATACAAAGATTATTACTGGATGATGGATCTTGTCGAGGAGATGATTGAGAAAGTTGCGATTGATCTGCACGGAACTACAAAAGTGCAGGTTGGTGAAAACACCATTGACTTCAAACGCCCGTGGACTCGTTTTACGATGTTTGAGGCAATTCAGCACTTCACCGGGATTGATATCAGCAGCATGAACGAGCAGGAGCTGCGCGATACCTGCCGCAAGCTTCATGTGCCGATGGATGACACAATGGGCAAAGGAAAACTCATCGATCAGATTTTCGGAGAGAAATGTGAGCCAAATCTTATTCAACCAACGTTCATCACTGACTATCCGGTTGAAATGTCTCCCCTCGCTAAAAAGCATCGTAGCAAGGAAGGGCTCGTGGAACGCTTCGAAGCGATCTGTAATCGGAAGGAGATTGCGAACAGTTTCTCAGAACTTAATGATCCGATTGATCAGCGTACTCGTTTCGAAGAACAACTTGAACTTGGTAAACGTGGTGATGAAGAAGCGATGACACTTGATGAAGATTTTCTGCGTGCACTTGAATATGGAATGCCGCCAACTGCGGGACTCGGTATCGGTATCGACCGACTGTCAATGATCATGACAAACTCGCCATCGATCCAGGATGTCTTATTCTTCCCACAGATGAAACCTGAACAAATGTCAACTGGTGGTGGTGATGCGGGGTTTGAAGAAGCTGGTATTCGCACGGAATTGGTTCCGGTGTTGCAGAAACTCGGTATCACTTCTGTTTCGCAAATGAGAGAGATGAAAGCATCGAAACTTTTCAATGATGTTTGTGGAATGCGGAAGAAACTCAAACTTGAAATTCAGAATCCAACCATGGAAGAAGTTGAAAGCTGGTTGAAATAGTAGATTTGACTGGAAACAAAAAGGAGCGGTACAAAACACCGCTCTTTTTTGTTAATCCCGAACTGTCTTTACTTAATCTCGAACTGCGCAACGATCTGCGCCTGTAATTTTATTTTTCTGAAAGCGATTGGTTGTTCGGGATCAAACGCATCATCAGCCGATTGCATCCGAACATTAGCCTTATACTCCATCATTGGTTGAATCGGATCCATTTCCCAATCACGAACCATCAACGGTTTGCCGACCTGCGCGCCGATAGACTTCAGTAGGTAATCTGCTTTGTTAAGCGCGGCCTGTAACGCTTTTGTTTTTAAATCGACTTTAATTTTTTCCAGATCCGAATGACTCAATTTTGTGATGTCAAGAAAATCGAGTTTTACTGCCTGCATCTTTTCAAGAAAGATTTCGAGTTCGGCGGCACTTGTGAGTTTAAGCTGGTAACTCTTATCGCGGAAAGCGTCTTTACCTTTCTTGCCGAATTTTCCCAGGTTTGTGCCCGCATCGGCAAGTTCCAGTCTTTTTTTGTCGATGCCTGCATCTTTTAAGGCCTTCAGAAAATCTTTATCAAGATCTTCAAGAGACGTTTTTTCTTTATTAGACTCGAACTCCCGTAGACGAATAAGCATATATATTTCATTCGGCTCAATTTCTTGGTGAGCAATGCCGGTTACTTCAATAAAGCGATCGCCTTTAAAACTTTCATTTTGTGCTTGTGAGACAAATGCGACGAGTGTTAAGAATAATAAGCTGAAGATGGATTTCATATTGTGAATTTACGCGTGTTAGACACAAATCCGATGCCAGTCGTTGGAAGAATGTGTATGGTTTGAACAAATTGTCTACGTGTGCTGATAATAAAAAGGCTGCATTTCTGCAGCCCGATTAGTCAAAGCCAACTTAAGACCAACCTAAAAGATCACTTTCGATACGCTTGTGATAACCGCGGACAACCGAACGGCTTCGAAGATCCTCTCTTCCTTGCTTCCGAGTTCGATCAATGAGTGCTCATGCGATTTCACGCACATTTCGCAACCATTCACGGCACTAACAGCAAGACTGATCAATTCAAAAAATTCCTTCCCGTTAACAGGCCGCCCCATTATATTCATTTTAATGCGGGCAGGTATTTCGTTATACTTTTCTTTGTTCACGAAATGTCGAAAACGGTAAAAGACATTGTTTGCGCTTAACAATGATGCGCAGCCAACTGCCTCCGCAATTTCATCGGCTTTTGCGCCTTCTTCTATTGCGTTATTACGGAAAAATTCCTTCAGGATCGCATTACCTGCATTCACGGCTAATGCCACGCCAAGTAGAGCGATTTCCTTTTTTGTCAGGAACTCGCTCTCGAATGAATTTTTGAAATTCAATTTCAGATCGGCGAGATAACGCGACTTCCCTTCTTCGAGGATATCCAGCGAGTCGCTTGAATAATCCTTATCAAGTTTCAGAAACTGCAGGAACTCCTGTGTTGTTTCCGAATATTCTGTCTGCACTATTCCCATGTCGGATTTTAATATTGATTCTTAAGCCTGAATTGTTTCTTTTCCTTTTTCCCAGTTGCACGGACAAAGCTCATCCGTCTGCAACGCATCAAGTACGCGCACAACTTCCTTCACATTTCTGCCAACGTTCAGGTCGTAAACACTTACCCAACGAACAACACCCTGCGGATCGATAATAAACGTGGCGCGATAAGCAACTTTTTCACTTGCTTCAAGAATGCCCAGGCTTTCCGCCAGCGACTTTGAGGTGTCAGCAAGCATGGGAAACTTAAGGTCTCTCAAATCGTCATGGTTTTTTCTCCACGCCAGGTGAACAAACTCTGAGTCTGTAGAAGCACCGATAATATTTGTATTGCGGTCACGGAATTCGCCAAAATTTTTGTTGAACTCTGCAATTTCTGTCGGACAAACGAAAGTAAAATCTTTTGGCCACCAGAACATCACAGTCCAACGGCCCTCATCGTTGATTAGATCATCTGAGTTAATATCAAAAAACTCTTTGCCTTTTTCCAACGAAACCACTGCTGCTTTTTTGAAAGCCGGAAATGGTTGACCAACTGATAAGATTCCTTTACTCATGATTTTGATATGTTTTATTTAAACGATGCGCGAAGGTATGAAAACATGAGTTATAAACCTTATCGATATTGTTTATTTAATTATTAATTTTATCTATTGAACTTTTCTCTTTAATCAATCATCATATGAATCTTCAGCAGCTGGAATATATTGTCGCTCTTGACCTTCATCGCAATCACGTGAAAGCAGCGGAGCACTGTCATGTCACTCAACCGACATTGAGTATGATGGTAAAGAAACTGGAAGATGAGCTCGAAGTAAAAATCTTTGATCGGACGCAGCCACTGAAACCAACGCTCGCCGGAGAAATGGTGATTGCGAGGGCGCGCCAGATTCTTCAGGAGGTGAAAAACATGCGGGAGATTGTAAAGGCAGAAAAGGAAACACTCGATGGTGAGTATAGGTTAGGCGTTATACCGACACTCGCTCCATATCTGTTGCCACGTTTCCTGAACGATTTTTTGGAAAAACATCCTTCGATATCATTTTCCGTTGTTGAACTGCAGACGAATGATATTATCAAGCAACTAAAGATGAATCGGCTTGACATTGGGATTCTTGTTACTCCCCTTGACGATAAAGAAATTCGCGAAGTGCCGGTTTATTACGAGCCAATCCTCGTGTATACTTCTGACAATCTCAAATACTTTCACCAGGAAAAGGTTGACGCAAAGTCGCTGACGCAAGAAAATCTTTTGTTGCTGGAGGAGGGCCATTGTTTTCGTGGACAAGTTGTTAACATCTGCTCTACAAAGGGAAGGAAGGTACACCACCAGCTTAATTATCAGAGTGGGTCATTCGAGACGTTGAAAGGGATGGTGGATAATAATTACGGATACACACTGATTCCGGAGATGGCGGTAAATCTGAAAAATAAACACGTAAAACGATTTGTATCACCAGAGCCGGTTCGCGAAGTGAGTTTGGCGGTGCATCAGGGGTTTGTGAAAGAGGCGCTGATTGTCAAATTGCGCGAGGCCATTCTGAAATCAATTCCTGCGCATTTCAAAAAGAATGAAAAATATATCCGTGTGAAATGGCATTGATGGCTTGCGCGTGCAACGAGTTACAGGCTTTTCCAAAGATATAACGTCGCGTAAGCTTCCCATCCCTTGTATTTTTTGAACTGACGTTTTACTTCCTCCAGGGTTGGTTTTCGATCCATCTTTTTCAGATTCTTAATTGCGTTGTGAACGCCTGCGTCTTCAAGCGGAAAAGCATTTGGATGACGGAAAGTTTTCATCAACGCATAATTCGCTGTCCAGTTGCCGATTCCTTTGATTTTCATTAGTTCATTTTTAGCTTCATCAAATGAGAGCGAATGCAACTTTTCTTTTGACAAAATGCCATTTGCAAATGCTTCAGCAATAAGCGTTGTATACTTGCTTTTTTGCCGTGAGAACTGAAGCGGAAGCAGGTGTTCATCGCGTAGCGTGGCAACAAGCTTCGGGGCGGGAAATAAATAATATGATTCATTGTTCCAGTGCAAACGTTCGCCGAACTGCTCGACAAATCTTGATTTTAATGTATAAGCGAACGACAGGTTAATTTGCTGGCCAATGACTGCCCAAATGATTGACTCAAAAAGATCGGGTTGTCCGATGATGCGATAACCAAAGTAACGATCAACCAACGGTCCGAGTAATTTATCGGCCGCTGCTAATTTGTAAAAAGCTGAAAGATCGGTCTCCATGTCGAACCACTCCTTCACGTACCCTTTTACAAATTCCTTTGCTCGCGCAGAAGGGATCCCATTAAGGAACTCGACAATAAGTTTCGTTTCGGACGGCCGGATGCGAAGAAGTATTTTTTCATCTAGATGTTTAACGACCTTCAGTACGTGATCATTTTCAACCGTGTGGAGCAACTCTCTTGGAGATCGTCTCAGAAATTCGAGATTTAAGTGATAGTCAAATTCCCGCGGAAGTTGTAAAAGTAAACGTGACGCCATGCTGCAAAATACAAACCGGCCTTCGCACCCGTGACTCTTTAGCGGTAATAATTAGCTTGGAGAATCGGCAAGATTCAGGTTGAATTCTTAGTCGTGTTCAGATCGCAAGATTCGGGTTGGTCATCGGAATACCTCTGTCTACCTTTCGGTGGATTAAATTATCTTTGTATGGTCTTGACAGCGCCAGAACAGCATATTAACTATCAACGGATCGAAAAAGCCATCCGTTTTCTGGAAGAGAATTTTAAATCACAACCTGATCTCGATGTATTGGCTGAAAAAGTGCATCTGAGTCCTTTTCATTTCCAGCGCATCTTCACCGAATGGGCCGGGATTAGTCCAAAGAAATTTTTGCAATACCTGACCGTCGAATTCTTGAAGGAAAGATTGCGCAGATCGAAGAGCAGTATTGTAGATGTTGCTGAATCTGCAGGGCTTTCAAGTCAATCGCGTGTGTATGATCTCTTCACAAATCTTGAAGGGGTTACGCCGCAAGAGTACAGGTTAAGTGGAGAGGGAATAAATATTTCCTACGGATTTCATTTTACGCCATTCGGGTTGGCATTGGTGGGCGTAACACAGCGAGGTGTCTGCTGGCTCTCTTTTATCAATGAAGAACACGAGAAACAGGCTGCGTTCATTGAAATGCGGATGCACTGGAACAAATCGGTACTCGTGGAAGATTTAGTTGCTACCGGCAACGCAGTTGATCTGATCTTTGATACAAAGAGTCCTCGGCCACGGCTGTTTATGAAGGGTACGAGTTTTCAGTTAAAGGTATGGGAGGCACTTTTGCGGATTAAGCCAGGTGAAATAACAACATACCAGGATATTGCGGTTGCTATAAATAATCCGAAAGCGGTACAAGCTGTTGGGTCAGCCGTCGGCTCAAATCACATTGCATTTTTGATACCCTGCCATCGCGTTATCAGAAAAGACGGTGTCTTGGGAGAATATCGCTGGAATTCGGCGCGCAAGAAAAGCCTGATTGGCTGGGAAATGGCCAGGTCGGCGAGCTAAGCAATACTTTTCATCTTTTGTAACCATCAACAAGATTAGCGGTAAACAACTTGCTTTTGGGTTTCTGATTTCATTTTACATACAAATTATGATTTAATCAGGTGATTTTACATACATTTATATAATTAATAAAACATTGAAACTGGAATGAAAGGAACAAACCTGGGTGAATTTGAAGAATTGGTTCTGCTTACCATCGCTGGATTGGTTTCGGATGCGTATAGTGTCGCCATTTGCGACGAACTTGAAAAATACACCGGTCGAAGCGTGAAGCTGGGTGTAGTACATGCGGTTTTAAACAGACTGGAAGAAAAGGGTTTGGTGAAAAGTAAAATGGGTGAGGCGACGAGTGTACGCGGTGGAAAAAGGAAAAGGTATTACTCAGTAACAAGTGCGGGGAAAGCATCGATGCTTAAAGCGAAAGAACTACGCGATCAGCTATGGAGTCTTATTCCGCAGGTTGCGTTAAAACGAATATCATGAACAAAGAAAACGATCCGCGGCCACCGCGATGGGCAGAGCGCCTTCTTGGCTGGTATTGCAAGCCAGCTTTGCTTGAAGACCTGCAGGGGGATTTGCACGAGTTCTTTCTGAGAAACTGCAAATCAAAAGGTGTCCGCGTGGCGCGTTTAACCTATGTGATCGATGTACTTAAGTTTTTCAGACTCTATACGATAAGAAAACCCGAATTTCTCAACCTTTTAATTCATTGGATTATGTTAGGCAGTTACATTAAAACATCCGGTAGGAGCATTGTTCGAAATAAATTGTTTTCAGCGATCAATATTATAGGTCTTTCCATCAGTATGTCAGTGGGATTGCTTGTAATTGCCATGATCAGCGATCTGCTTTCTTACGATCGCTTTCATGCAAATGGCGAAAGAATTTTCCGTGTCAATACACACCACACAGATCATTTGAATCGAAAGCTTGATCTTGCGTCAACGTCAGTTGCCACAGGAAAAAAAATTCAGGAAAACTTTACTGGCGTTGAAGCGGCAACGGTATTGCGTCGGGGGTTTGCCGGTGATGCCTGGTTTGGTGACAATGTTCTTTCGGTCGAAGGACTTTGGGCGGATCATCGGTTCTTCGACATTTTTAGCTTCGATATATTACATGGTGATGGGCGCACAGCGCTCGATAACCCGTATTCATTGGTGTTGACTGAAACAAGTGCGCGAAAGTTATTTGGCGAGTCGGATGTTGTTGGAAAAACGATGAAATTGTTTTCGTCTTCGGACACTAGTGACTATACAGTGACGGCTGTTTTGCGTGATGTTCCAAAATTCTCTCACATTCAGTTCGAAGCCATAGGCTCTTTCACTACGAAGGAAATTATCGAGAAAGACAACGCCGGTTTTGGTGGATGGGAGAGTGTCTGGATGAACTATGTTTATGTATTGTTACCGGAGAACGGATCCCTTTCGGCGATTCAGGAAAGTCTTGACAAACTTTGCGCAGAACAGAATAAAACGGTTGAACGGAAATCCATTGCGCTTTCGTTGCAGTCAATAAATGATATTGCGATGGGACCGGATCTTTCAAATCCCATTGGTCCGACGATCATGAATATTGTGATCTATGTTCTGGCCGGCCTGGCGTTTATTGTTATTCTTTCAGCCTGTTTTAATTATACGAACCTATCTATCGCAAGATCATTGCGTCGGTCCAAGGAAGTGGGAATCAGGAAAGTGATTGGTGCGCATAGATCTCATGTTGCATGGCAGTTCATCACCGAGTCGGTGATTATTTCAGTGGCGGCGCTCGTCTTTGCATTTGGAATTTTTATGTTCTTACGTCCGCAGTTTTTAAACCTGGCACCTGATTTTTTAAAGATCGTTCAGCTGGATTTGTCGGGACCGGTAGTTGCATACTTTCTCTTATTCGCCATTTTTGTTGGCATCGTAGCTGGCATTCTTCCTGCATTGTTTTTCGCGCGTATTAATGCGATTCAGGTTTTGAAGAACGCGACTGCAGTCAAAGTTTTCCGGAAGGTAACATTGCGAAAAGCGCTGATCGTCGTGCAGTATACCGTATCACTGATGTTCATTGCTTCTACATTAATCGGATTTAAACAGTATAAACACTTCCTTGCTTTCGATCTGGGCTTTACCACAGCGAATGTCCTGAACATAAAGTTGCAGCGGAACAAAGCTGATGTAGTGATGAAGAAGCTGTCGGAAATAAAGGATATTGAAATGATGTCTCGTTCTCAAATGGTGACAAGCGTCGGCAGCTATTGGGGTGCGCACATGCGTTACAGCGATCCTAATGATTCAATCAACGTCTGGTACAACACGATTGACGAAAATTACCTTCCCTTGCATGGACATAAACTCATAGCTGGAAGAAATTTCACGCCGAAGGTTAGTACGCACGAAGAGTCGGAGGTGATCGTCAATGAGCAGGTGTTGAAGGCACTTAACATTGCCGGTCACGATGCGCAGAAGGCGATTGGCGAGGTTGTCACACTCGAGAAAAAGAAACTGCAGATAGTCGGCGTGATGAAGGATTTTCATTATGGCAAGGTTGACAGTAGTATTGAACCAGTGATTTTCCGCTACTCCAATGAACCCGATGGATTCATCAACGCAAAAGTTTTGTCTGATGATTTGCCTGCAACGCTTGATGCCATAGAAAGAAAATGGAAAAAGGTCGATCGTGTACATCCGTTGAGCGCTACATTTTATGATGACCAGATTGAAGAAGCCTACAGCCAATTCTCGGTCATGAGCAAAGTAATTGGTTTCCTCGCGTTCCTCGCCGTAGTAATTTCTTCCATCGGATTATTTGGAATGGTAGTGTTCACAACCGAAACACGATTGAAGGAAATTAGTATCCGGAAAGTATTGGGTGCAAGCGAGGGTGTTCTGATTTTCGTTTTAAGCCGCGGATTTTTATTGTTACTGCTGACAGCGGGCGTCATTGCACTGCCGTTGACATATCTTTTCTTCGAAAAGGTTGTTCTTTCTGAGATCGTGTATCACGCGCCGATTAGTGTATTTGATATGATCGCTGCCGTAATGATAATATTGGTCGTGGCGCTGATGATGATTGGATCGCAAACGTTGAAGGCGGCAAAAACGAACCCAGCGCAGGTTTTGAAGGCAGAATAGGCAAGTAATTATTGAACTAACAAGCATTAGGTATTACAAATAATTTACAAAGCGCAAATCTTTATTTGCTTCAAAAGAAAAAAACGTTTTATCTTTAAGGCACAATATGACAACAATGATCAGCAACACGTCTTTTTATTTTTACTACTACTTTAAGACCCATGTGGGACTTTAGGAGTAGCGTGTTGTTGCAGAAATAACAAATACACTCAAAAGTCCCGGTAAAGCCGGGGCTTTTTTTTTGATCTGTATGTTGCTTGAAGAATTATGGAATACACAGTTAAAACATTCGTGCAGAAACGTCATAGTAAAAACGGACGTGAGTCAAAACATATTCGCGTTGCTATTCAGGGAATTGCTACCAGTTTTCACGAGATCGCAGCCTTTGCTTACTTCGGCGATACAATCGAAACAGTGGAGTGTCTTTCTTTTCATGCGCTGTGTGAGACGTTAAACAACCAGGATTGCGACTATGCTGTGATGGCGATAGAGAACTCAATTGCAGGAAGCATTCTTCCTAATTATTTTCTACTACAGCGTTATCACTTTAGCATCATTGGCGAATTGTACCTGCCGATTCACATGCATCTAGTTGCATTACCCGGTATTAAGATAGAAGACATCCGATGTATAGAATCTCATCCAATGGCTATTCGCCAGTGCTCTGAATTTATTCACACGCTAAGCAACGTGGAAGTTCGTGAGAGCGATGATACGGCATTATCGGCAAAACGTGTTGCGGAACATAAACTTCTAACCACTGCGGCCATTGCCAATGAATTCGCTGCGGAAAAATACGGATTACAAATTCTTGAGAAGCGTATTGAAACACATAAGAAAAATTTCACACGCTTCCTGATCCTGTCAAGAAAGACGGAAGCCGATCTAGAGAGCAATAAAGCGTCGATGAGCTTTGAAGTTGCAAACGAAGTTGGAAGTCTGGCTGATGCATTGACGATTTTCAAAAACAATAAGATCAATCTTACGAAAATTCAGTCAATACCAATCATTGGAAAGCCGAGCGAATATTCAATTCATATTGATGTTGAATGGAATGATCGCGTAAATTATGAGGATGCCATGAGCTGGTTGATGCGTCAGGTTAAAAACCTGAATGTCCTGGGCGAATACAGAAAGGGAACGGTAGCATACAGATAATAACAAACATTTAGCTAACTGAAATGATCAAGACTGCAAAACGAATAGCCACCGTAGAGGAATACTACTTCAGCCGCAAACTCGCGGAAGTGCGCGCACTCGACACTCCTGATCTTCGTGTCATTAACTTAGGCATCGGCAGCCCCGATCAGGCTCCGCCGTCGGAAGCTGTGGATGCGTTGATTGCCGCTGCGAAAGATAAGGGGAATCACGGTTACCAGAGCTATAAAGGAATCCCGGCGCTGCGAAAAGCCATTGCTGATTTTTACAAGGAGACTTACCACACAAAATTGGATCCGGAATCGGAGATTCTTCCTTTAATGGGTTCGAAAGAAGGCATCATGCATATTGCAATGGCTTTTGTGAACGAAGGAGAGGAGGTATTGATTCCTAATCCTGGGTATCCAACTTACGCGTCAGTTGCCAATTTGGTAGGTGCGCAAATGCGTTTTTACAACTTACGTGAAGAACTTGACTGGACCATCGATGTAGAGGCTCTAAGGAAGTCAGACTTATCAAATGTAAAGTTGATGTGGATTAATTTTCCGCACATGCCGACTGGCCGGAATGCTTCGCGTAATAATTTGAAAGAACTTGTTGATCTGGCGCGTGAAAATGAATTTCTAATCGTGAATGACAATCCTTACAGTATGATCCTGAATGATCAGCCGGAAAGCATTTTATCGATTGAGGGTGCAGCTGATGTTGCGTTAGAGCTGAATTCGCTTTCGAAATCACACAACATGGCCGGGTGGCGAATCGGATGGGTTGCGGGAAAAAGGGAATATATCGATGCGGTATTAAAGGTAAAGAGCAACATGGATTCGGGCATGTTCGCCGGACTCCAGCACGCAGCCGTGCAAGCACTTAAGAGCAGCAATGAATGGTTTGATTCACTGAACAAAATGTATTCAGAGAGGAGAGATGTAGCCCGAAAGATCCTCAATGAATTAGGCGCAACCTGGTCTGCAGACCAATCTGGTTTGTTTATCTGGGCAAAGGCTCCGGCAAACATCCCTGATGTAGAGAAGTGGATTGATGAGATTCTTTATGGCACAAAGGTTTTTATAACTCCGGGCTTTATTTTCGGAGACGCAGGTAAAAGATTTATCAGGATTTCGTTGTGTTGTACGACTGATCTGCTTATCGAAGCACTCGTTCGTATTCAGCAATTTAATCAACGATCGCAAACGAAGACACACCAAAAGATAAGCGCGTAATATGAGAACGGTTGTTGTTGGTATTGGATTGATTGGCGGAAGCATTGCACTTGACCTTCGGCGAACCGGTATTGCTACGCATATTATCGGGGTAGACAAGAATGACGCGCATGCAACCAGGGCGAAAGAACTCGGTATCGTTGATGAGGTGATGTCGTTGGAGGAAGCCATGTACAATGCTCACCTGGTGGTCACAGCCGTCCCCGTTAATGCGATAAAAGGCGTTGTCAAATTGGTACTTGACCTTGCGCTCAATCACACCGTTGTAATTGACACTGGATCAACAAAGGCTTCAATCTGTAAAGCGATCGAAAACCATCCACGACGTTCGTCATTTGTTGCTGCGCACCCCATTGCCGGTACTGAAAATTCAGGGCCGGACGCGGCTTTCGCTGGATTGTTTGCCGATAAGACGAATATCATTTGTGAGCCTGAACGGTCTTCTGCAAATGCTTTGGAAATAGCTGACCGGGTTTTTGAAGCGCTGAAGATGAAAACAATTCATATGGAACCACTGGAGCATGACAAACACGTTGCGTATGTTTCTCACCTTTCGCATGTGAGTTCGTTTTTGCTTGGGCAAACCGTGCTCGATATCGAAGCTGATGAGAAGAATATTTTCAATCTCGCAGGCAGCGGTTTTGCCTCAACTGTGCGTCTGGCAAAGAGCTCGCCGGAAATGTGGGCGCCGATCTTTGAGCAGAATGCAGAATACCTGAGTCAGGCGCTGCTCGAATACATCATGCATCTTCAGAAATTTCAATATTACCTGATGAAACGTGATGTTGACGAATTACATCGCATTATGACAGATGCGAACCGCATCAGAAAAGTCCTTGAAGGGATTGAACATAAACAGGCACCAAAAAAACTATCAACCGAAAAATAGAAGTAATTATGAAAAAGGCATTGCAACTCGAATCGATTGCTACCTGGTTACCAACAGCCAGCAAACCTGTTATCATCAGTGGCCCGTGCAGCGCTGAAACCGAAGAGCAGATGATTGCAACCGCAAAGCAGATTGCTGCAACGGGCAAGGTACACGCATTACGCGCGGGTATCTGGAAACCGCGCACACGACCTGGACAATACGAAGGAGCAGGCGCCGAAGGTTTAAAGTGGCTTGTTCAGGCAAAGAAGGAAACTGCCTTGCCCATTACCACCGAGGTGGCGAATGCTGCGCACGTAGACGCATGCCTAAAAGCAGGTGTCGATATTTTGTGGGTAGGAGCGCGCACTACCGTGAACCCATTTTCGGTCCAGGAAATCGCCGATGCACTTAAAGGTGTCGATATCCCTGTGATGGTAAAAAATCCGGTTAATCCCGACCTTGAATTATGGATTGGCGCGCTTGAACGACTTAATAAAGCCGGTGTTACGAAGCTGGCAGCTATCCACCGCGGGTTTTCATCCTTCGAAAAAGGTCCATTTAGGAATGCTCCCATGTGGGACTTGTCGATCGAGTTGAAAACGCTTATACCTGAACTCGATATCATTTGCGATCCAAGTCATATTGCAGGAAATCGCGACCTGATTGGAATGATCTCTCAGAAAGCGCTTGATCTTGATATGGCTGGATTAATGATTGAAAGCCACATCAATCCCGATGCTGCGTGGAGTGATGCAAAGCAACAGATCACACCATCTGTTCTGGCCAAGCTTGTATCCGGACTTGTTGTGCGAACGGTGTCGTCGGATAACAAGAATTTTAAGGATACGTTGAGTATTCTTCGTGAGCAGATCGATCACCTCGACGACGAGATCATGCAAAAGCTCGCACAACGCATGAAGATCTCTGAACAAATTGGGCAATACAAGAAAGAAAATAATGTTACGATCCTTCAGGTGAATCGTTGGGAAGAGATCATCTCAACGCGCCTTTCACTGGGAAAAGCGATGGGATTGAATGAAGCATTCACAAATGAATTATTGAAGCTCATTCACCATGAATCTATACAGGTGCAAACAAAAATCATGAATCAGGCGGAAGCACGCGTTTGACTTCTCTGTATAGGTTGCCGTTAGCACTGATAATTGGTAAATTGATTGAATGAAATCATTTGCCGGAATTGAAGTTGTCGATACCCGTTTGCAAATCGTCATTGGTGATGATCGTGCAAATATTCTCCAGCGGTATACGGCGGGCATAAATCGAAACGCCGGCGCGGAAGCGATGTGCGCGCAGATCACAACATTGTTTAATGAAATTGACACCGAAATTATTCGTGGTATAGGCATCGGTTTTGGTGGGCCGGTAGATCATAAAACCGGTAAAATATGGACCTCGTATGACATGGAGGGTTGGTCAAATTTTCCTTTGCGAAACTGGTTGTCGGATCTGACGGGTGTTTTTGTTTCGGTCGAGAATGACGCCAATGTCGCGGCCTTTGGTGAAGCACTATTTGGTGCTGGAAGAAATTACGACAACGTCTTTTATGTAACAATCGCCAGTGGTATTGGCGCTGGTCACGTTGTTGGAAAGGAGATATATCACGGGAATCGACCGGGTGAAACAGAGCTGGGGCATGTGCGGCTGGATAAGACATGCAGGACAGTGCAGGCATGTTGCTCGATCACTGCAATCGAAACAAAAATTCAGTCAGCAGTTTCAACGCAGCGCGGAAGCTTTCTTGCAAAATCGCTCAACCGCTCGAAGGATCAGCCAATCGTTTCATTAATGAACGGTGTTAGCAGGAATGATGAACTCTCATTACAGATATTTTTTGAGGTTGCTGATGACATTGCCTTTGCTATTTCACACGCTGTGCATTTGCTACATCCGGAAACAATCGTTATTGGCGGAAATGTTGATTTCGTAAATGAAGCCCTGCGCTCGGCGGTTGAAGATAAAATCAAAATCTATATCATGGAGGCATTTCATCCGGGCCCTGATATTCAATTGAGTGCGCTCAGGAATGATGCAGTGACGGTCGGCGCGCTTGCACTTGCCATTGCTCACAAAGAGTAGTCAAAGCAGATCGTCAGTGAGCTGATATTGGCCTTTGTCTCCAACGTTTACAATTTTGATCTGTCGTGATTGCTCAAAATCTTCGTAGATCGGTTTCAGATTCTTCCAGAAAGCAATGATCTCTTCTGGAAAATTCTGTTCATTCGCTGACAAATTTGACTCATCCATTCTGAACGGATAAATGTGAATTGGAATTTTTTTCTGGCCGTTACTTCGAGCCTCTACTGCCATAACATACAGTTCTTTTATCTTGTCGTCGGTGATTGGGATACATCCAACTGTGACGCAATTGCCATGGATGTAGATCGCACCCCCGGGATGTTTTGGATCGCTAAGAATTTTGTCTGACGCATTAGGATAACTAACGCCGATCGACAGGTGGAAGTTACTCTCCGGGTTAAAATGATTAATCTGATAAATTCCTTCCGGAATTTGAAGATCACCTTCTTTGCGTTTTGGCCCGAGCTGGCCGGATGTAGCGCAGAACGAATATGTTTGCAGTAGACGATACGTTGTCTCGTTCTTGTTCTTAACCCATGCTTCGAGAATGCCTTCGTGCTTAAACGCTCTTATGAAAAGACTGTATCCGTGGTAGGAAAGACCTTTCTTCTTAAAATAGTCCTTTATCACTTCCTCTTTTTCGGTGTAGGCGTCTTTTACACGCACTTTTTTCAATTGTGCATCCTTAAAGGATTCTTGTGGCATCATTAGAAGAAGGAATAAGGCTATGATCGAATAAACCATGGAATAAATTTAATATTATTCTTACTTTAAGACCATGGACGTAACTTTTTTACTTGTCTCGGTGATTGTCATTTTAGCGGTCATCGCTACTTATTTCGCCCTTCTTTATTCAAGGACAAAAAAAACGCTTTCTGAACGACAACACGCATTGAATGTTTTGCAGGAGAAATACATGAATGCGCAGTATAACTATTCTGTTGATCAGGTAAACGAATTGATAGATCGGTATGAGAACGAGATTCAAAAGATGGGCGCCGACATTCATGATGATCTGATTCAGAAGCTTGCTGTCTATCGATTATATATCAACAAGCTTGAACGCGCAGAAGACCTGACGGCCGTTCACGTGCTTACCCGCCAGATGAAAGAAGACTTCGAAAATGTGATCAAGGCTGTCCGCAAGATTTCACGCAGACTCATGCCCGAGCAGGAGATTGGATCATTTGTAAGCATGGCACAGGAGCTATGCAAGCGTATGGAGGCTCCGGGCGTTGTCTTTATTCATTTCGAGGCTGTGGGGGAAGAAGTGCCAATCCGGCATGATCATCGCCAGCATTTGCTGCGCATTGTGCAGGAATCGATTACCAACGTGACAAAACATACACCGGCGTGGCACGTGTATGTCCGACTTCGTTTTTTTCAACGCTCAATTGAACTGGAAATCGAAGATGATGGTAAACAGTTTGAGACCCTGATCGTGAAAATCAAAGACAAAAACGCTTTGTCTACGCTTCGTATGCGGATTAATAAAATAGGCGCGAAAATCGAATTCAAGAAAGGGCTGATGGGAACGCTCGCGGTTGTAACGTACCCACTACCGGAGCACACTGCGTCAGATAATCCCGTTACGGAAGGCGTAGGCAATTAGCTCCGCTGTATTTTGTGTCCCTGTTTTTTTCATCAACCGGTTCCTGTTCGTCTCGGCAGAGCTGGCCGGAATATCGAATTTTTCAGCGATGGCTTTTGTGGTCAGCCCTGAAACAATCGCCTTCAGGAGCGCCACTTCCTTTTCGGTTAATTTGATTGGCGGCACGTATTTCCAGTAGCTAACATTTTGTTGAATGATCTCAATTACATCGCTTGATAAATATTGGTTGGAGATCATAATCTGGTCAATTGCTTTTTCAATTTCGTCGAAGCCATTCATCTTCTGAACGAACCCGTGAATTCCAGCCTTCAGCAAATTGAAGATCAACTCAGTACCAAAAAGGCCGGTGATTACGAGGATCTTTACGTCAGGGTAGTTACGTCTTATTTGCTCGACCAGCAGTATGCATTGCATGCCCGGCATACGTACATCAAGCAAAATGATGTCAACGTTGTTGCTCGCGAGTACCGCAAGTACTTCATCGCTGTTGCCGGCTTCGTGAATGATCCGGATGTTCGGCTGTTGATAAAGCAGCGCTTTCAATCCCTGGCGCACCATAATCTCATCTTCGGCAAGTAGTAACGTGAGCTGTTTCATATCTGACCACCAAATATGAACATATTGAACGAGAAAATAAATGTCAGGGATTTACCGGCGGAATAAACGACAGATGCACAGCGGTAACGAGATAGATCTCATGCTGCTTTAGCGCCTTCAAAATTTCCATGTTGATATTTTGCTGAATGTTCATGAAGTTGTTGTAGTCAGGATCAAGCACAGCGTATACCGTCTCTACTTTAAAACTCCATTCTCCGAAGCTCGCAAAATGACATCGGTCAAACATGACCGGGCTTTGCTTTTCAACGATTGCCCTGATGACACCAGGGAGTAATTCCATTTTTTCAGGCGGCGTTCTCACATCAATATTCAAATTGAATACCACGCGACGATTTACCAGGCGCTTATGATTGTGGATCCGCGATCCTGTAAGGTTTGAATTTCCAATAATAATTTGCTCGCCACTGAGGCTCCGGATACGCGTTGTCTTGATGCCAACGTATTCTATCGTCCCTGCTTTATCATCTACCGTGATAAAATCGCCGGCTTCGAACGGGCGATCAAAGAAGATCACAAAGTAATTGAAGAGATCTCCGAGTATGTTCTGTGCCGCAAGCGCAATGGCAATACCACCGATACCAAGACCGGTAATAATCGTGGTGACGTTGTAGTTGAGGTTATCCAGCAGGAATACAATGCCGACAAGCCAGATCAGGATGTTAATCAATAACATCAGGCCACCCAACTGTTTGATTTTTTCTTCTCCGCGATCCTGACTGCGAATACGGTTTTGGAGAAGAAGAAGAATGATTGTCGATATGAGTCTCAGCAGGAAATATGCAACTACAATTGACGTGCTGATATGGACAACATTTTGAAATTTGCTTGACAGCGTCAGGTAGGTTATGCCCCAGTAGACAATCGCAAATTGCAAAGCAGCGATACCAAAGCGCTCGATACTACGCACAATAATATCATCAACTGTGGTTGGCGTACTCTCTGACCAACGCTGAAGTTTGTTTAGAATAATGCGTTTGAAGATTCGCAGGATAATCGTTCCAATAAGAATAATCGACGCTGCGACGATATAGTCTAAGACAGTGTTATGAAAGTACTCTCTCTCAAGGATTGGATTCATGGCTGTTATTCGCGGATTGACGATAGTGCCCGAATTGGACTTTGCGAACTTACGTTTTTTAAAAAACATTTAAAAAACCATACCAAAACCGTGATATTGCATATTCATTGCAGTAAACCTCACGCCCTATGAAATTAGTATCCTGGAAGAGCATCGCCATCGTTTTTGTGGCTCTCTTGCTTACAATCGCCGGTGTTTTTTATTTCAACGATTCAACCGGAAATAAATCAATTGTTACCCAAACGGTGAACCCAGCGTTTGCTGCGTACATTTCGGCATACACGTCGGGTGCAGTGTCTGCCCGGGCACCGCTGCGGATCGTGCTGACGGAAAATGTTGTCGATTCGGCGCAGGTCGGCCGGGAGACAAGTGTGAGGCTCTTTGATTTCTCTCCATCCGTTTCTGGTAAGACTGTATGGGTTGATAAAAATATCATTGAGTTTAAGCCTGAGCATTTATTGAATGCCGGGCAGGTTTATGAGGCGCGCTTTTTCCTTTCGAAACTAATGCCCGGGGTCGACGCTGAGCTCGAAACATTTGAGTATAACTTTCAGGTGTTGCCGCAGAATTATGAAGTCAACATTGAGAACATCACACCCTATATAAAAACGGATTTGAAAAGACAGCGCGCGGAAGGTGTGTTTCTCACCGCC